>OHFO01000381.1_pt1 | contig 12296 bp, 15 predicted proteins | sample 1567541 | NCBI WGS metagenome assembly OHFO01 (sample SAMEA3879595, study PRJEB24766) | human gut metagenome | biome: human-associated habitat; feature: feces | place: USA | collected 1985/1987 | reverse complement strand
GTAGATGTCGCAAGCGACCGCCGCAGGCGCGAGAATGTGCCAAGGCACATTCTTTTTTACGCGTGTTTCTCGTAGTTACGCAAGTAGCGAGAAAAAGTCTGGAAGATATGGAAAATGTTTTTCTATGCTGCCTAGTTAATGAATACTAGAAAGAATATATTGATAGACCGAAAGAAGGGAGTGACCCCGGAAACAATGTTAGAACAGGTATTTCAGATTTTCCCAGCAGAGCTTCGGAAAATGCTGCTTGCAAATAAAGATAAATTAAAGGAGACAGAGGAAATACGCATCCGTATAAACCAGCCGATGATTCTCTGGGATGGGAGAAGGGAATATTTTTTAGATAAGCTAAGTGGCAGATTAAGTGTGGAGGCGGAAGGAAGTTATTACATAAAGGAAAGTGATATTTCTGCGATGCTGACTTTTTTGAGCAGGTATTCCATTTATGCCTATGAAGAAGAGTTAAAGAGTGGATTCCTGACCTTAGAAGGTGGACACCGGGTAGGAGTAACCGGACAGATCCGGATGGAGGGAGAAAAGGTGGAACAGCTTGCTTATGTCGGATCATTGAACATAAGAATTGCACATCAGAAGATTGGATGTGCAAAGGAAATTCTGCCCTTTATCCGAACGGAACAGAGAGTGAGAAATACGCTTTTCGTATCTTCCGTTGGGATTGGAAAGACAACCCTGCTCCGGGACAGTATTCGTCTGATTTCCGGAGATGAGACAAGCAGAATACACTTTAAAGTAGGGGTGGTAGATGAACGTTCTGAGATAGCAGCCTGCTGCCATGGAATACCGCAGAATAATCTTGGCATACGTACAGATGTGATAGACCGGTGTAAAAAGGCTGTGGGAATGCGGATGCTTCTTCGTTCCATGTCGCCGGATGTAATTGCAGTGGATGAACTTGGTTCCATGGAAGATTTTCAGGCAGTGGATGAAGTATTGCATTGTGGCTGCAGTATTCTTGGAACCATTCACGCGGCTGATATGTTGGAGTTACAACAAAAGGAACAGCTTCAAAAATGGGTAGAACAAAAGATTTTTGAGCGGTATGTCATCTTAAAAAAGGATGATGAGGGAAGAAGACATTTTATGATTTATGATGGGACATGGGAAAAAATATGGTCCGATTGATAGGAGCAGTGCTGATACTTTTTGGAACAGTTGGAATTGGGTATGACAGAATGCGGCAGATAAAGCGTCATTATGAAGGGCTTTTAGACTGGCGGGAGTGTATGCTCAAAATACAGGGAGATATGCAAAGCTTAAAGAAACCGCTGCCGGATATTATTGCAGAATTGGAGCATCATGCACCGGAAGTCTTTCAGTCCTTTTTTATGCAGGTTCATAAGGAACTGATGCAGTATGAAAATTGCAGCCCGAAAAGCTGCTGGAAGGAGGCATGGAAGTCATGGGAGAACCGGAAAATATTTACGAAAGAGGAAGGACAGCTGTTTTTGGAGTGCGGAAGGCTTTTGGAACAGGGAAGCGGAGGAATATTTGAAAAAGAGGCAGAGCTACTGATAGAGAGAATCAATATTTTGATTCAAAGGGAACAGACAGAGATGCGAGAGAGGATAAAAGTCAGCATGTACCTGTGTGCTACCGCAGGAATATTTCTGGTGCTGATTCTGGTTTAATGGAGGAGAAGATGAGCGTAAACCTGATATTTAAAATTGCGGCAGTCGGTATTTTGGTGACGGTAATCAGCCAGGTGCTAAAGCACAGTGGGCGGGAAGAACATGCATTTTTAACCAGTCTGGCAGGACTTTTGATTGTGCTGTTCTGGATTGTTCCATACATATATGATTTGTTTGAAACGATGAAGTCACTATTTTCGTTGTAGAGGAGAAATATGGATATTATTCAGGTTGGATTACTGGGAATCACTGCGGTTTTCCTTGCTCTTTTTATCAAAAATTACAAAAGCGAATACAGCATTTTAATCAGCATTGTGGCATGTATTTGCATCTTTATCTTTCTGATAGGAAAATTGGAGCTTGTATTGTCTTACATCAATAGTGTGGTGGAGCTGATTCCTGTAGATGGAAGGTATCTTGCCATGATTTTAAAAATGATTGGAATTACTTATGTAGCAGAATTTGCAACAGATATCTGTAGAGAATCCGGGTATCAGGCGATTGCCGGACAAATTGAAATCTTTGCCAAGCTGTCGATTCTTTTAATCAGTATGCCGGTGCTGATGGGATTTATTGAAACGTTAGGGGCTTTTTTATGAAGAAACAACCATTAAAAAATGCGTTTAAGATGCCTGTAAGAACGGCAGGATGTTTCATTATATTTTTCATGTTCTGGCTCATGCCAGGAGGACTTGTACAGGCATCTTCCGTATCTGCAGCATCAGATAACAGCGGGACAGGGACGGATAAGGATTATACGGATGATTTTATGGAACAGCTGGATTTATCAGAAATTGAGCAGTATTTAAAGGAACAGGATGCTACAGAAGAGATTAGTTTCTATGAACTGATTAAAGAGCTGGCAACCGGAAACTTTTCCTGTGACGGGCAAAAGCTGACGCAGGCAGTGGGAAGGATTCTGTGGGGAGAATTGCAGGATAATAAGGCAATACTGGTAACCGTTCTTTTACTGGCAATCAGCTGTGCATTTCTTAAAAATTTCTCTGATATTTTTCATAATACTTATATATCGGAGGTCTGCTTTTTCCTGATTTATATGGAGATGACAGTCCTGCTGCTGCAGTCCTATCAGATGATGAGTGATATTGTGGTAACGGCAATGAATCAGATTGTAGATTTTATGAATATGCTGATTCCAGTATTTGGCATGTCTCTGGCATTTTCCATGGCAAATTTTACAGCGGCAGGATTTTACCAGATTGCTTTTATCGTGGTTTATATTGTTCAGTGGGGAATGCTTGCCTGTCTGGTGCCAATGACGAAACTCTTTATTATGATGGAATTTATGAATTATATGATAGAAGGGGAACGTTTTAGCAGAATGTGTGAACTGATGGAAGAAATAATCCGCTGGTGCTTAAAATGTGCGATTGCAGCAACCATTGGTCTGAATGTGGTACAGACCATGGTGGTTCCGGCCATTGACCGCTTGAAAATGAGTACCGTTACAAAGACACTTGGAATGATACCGGGAATGGGAAACATTACAGGAGCAGTCAGTGAACTGATGCTTGGAGCGGGTATGGTCATTAAGAACAGTGTCGGAACAGCCGGGGTATTGATTTTACTTTTGCTGGTGATGTTTCCACTATGCAAAATGTTTTTGCTGAGTCTTATGTATAAAGTGACAGCGGCAGTAACCGAACCGGTATCGGATAAGAGGATCGCAGGAAGCATGAACGGAATTTGTCTGGGCTGCCAGCTGCTTACAAGGATTTTACTTACTTCGCTGGTTCTTTTTCTTGTGACGATTGCCATGATTACTGCGGTATCCGGATTCCTTATGGGATGAAGGAAAGAAGAGAAATAAGGAGGGGAAGAGGGAGCAATATAAAATGGATGCAATTTTAAACTGGATGAAGGGAATTCTGGTTCTTTTTCTGATTGGACATGTGATGCTGTATCTGGTACAGAATAAAACTTATGAAAAATATGTGCATTTCTTTCTTAGGATTCTGATTCTGCTGGCGGTAATGGCACCCATTGCTTCTAGGTTAATTGATGAGGATACGCTGATACAGAATATGGAACAGGCACAGTTCTTTCAGGAACTTGAAAATGTACAAAATATAAATGCCATAAGCAGTGCGGAGACTGCAGATTATCGTTTGCAATATGAAGAAGCCTGCAGTGGACAGGTAGAGGATACGTTAAGACAAAAGGGCTATGCGGTGGCATACAGCAGGGTAACATTAACTGAGACTTATGAAATAGAACGTATTACAATCGGGATTGAAAAGTCTGGGGATAACATTGAAAAAAATAGTTCCGTCCATGTTTCGGATATTGAGATACCGGCAATTGAGATAAAAGAAACAGAAGAGAAAAAGGAGCATACAAGTCAGGAGTATGCAGAATTAGAAAAATTTGTATGTGAAAATTATCTGGTTGATAAGACGCAGATTCAGATAGAAGAGGTGAGATGATGAAAATGCAGGATTTTATGCAAAAGATAAAAGAAAAGAAACTAAAACGGTCAGATTGGCTGATTTTAGTCCTGGCAGGCATATTGATTCTGATTATCGCATTGCCCACAGATACAAAAGAAAAAAAACAGGCAGAGGAAGCAAAAGAAAATATTTCAAAGGAAAATAATACCATGGAGGCATCTAAGGATGAAATAGAGCGGAAATTAGAAGATATTTTAGAAAAAATCGACGGAGCCGGAGATGTAAAGGTGATGATTACTTATCAGGACAGTGGGACGCAGGTGGTGGAAAAGGATAAAAATACTTCTGAAAATTCTTTAGAGGAAAGTGACAGCACTGGTGGAGTAAGAAGCACAAAGGAACAGCAGCTACAGGAAAGTACGGTATATGAGGATGCAGATGCCGGAAATACACCCTTTGTTTCTAAGGAGCTTCTTCCCAAAGTGGAGGGAATTTTAATTGTGGCATCCGGTGGTGATAACCAGAAGGTGAAACAGAATATTTCCGAGGCGGTTTTGGCATTATTTCAGGTAGAAGCACATAGAATAAAAATAGTAAAAATGAGCGGACTGGAGGACAGTAAATGAAGAAAGTATTTAAGAAAAATCAACTCATTATAACCGCATTGGCATTGATGATAGCAGTGGCTGGTTACTTAAGTTTTACCGACAAGAATGGCAAAGATGAAAAAGTGGCAATGGAGGCTTCTGCGGATACGGCAGATTTATCTTATGAGATATCGGCAGAGGATGACTTAGCGGAAGCAGATATTTTTACCGATACGGAAGATAACAGTAGTGAAGCTGTATCAGTGGCAGACGGTGTGGTTGAAGAGAGCCTTGAGAACCCGGGCGAAGCCGTCATGGCAAGCAGCAGCGTGGATTATGCGTCAGAAATGAAACTGGGCCGGGAACAGGTACGTTCTAAAAACAAAGAGACTTTGCTGGAAATTATCAATAATACAAATATAGATGAAGCTGCAAAGCAGGATGCCTTAAATCAGATGGTGGCAATGACGGATATTGCAGAACGGGAAAATGCAGCCGAGATGTTGTTAGAGGCAAAAGGATTTACGGATGTAGTTGTCAGCATTACTGATAATACAGCGGATGTGGTACTTGATATGGGAGAAGTAACAGATGCCAAACGTGCCCAAATAGAGGATATTGTAAAGAGAAAAGCCGGCATTGAGGCAGAAAATATCATTATCACACCAATTCAGAAAAATACTGCACAGGAGAATCCGGCAACAGAAACCACCGAAAATTCAGACACAACAGAACAGACAAATTAAGGGAAGCAGCCCCGCCCTTAGATACTTGAAAACGGGGCTGAAATTAGTATAATAATAGCATAAGAAAAAGAAACGACAGAACCATGAGAAGAGAGGGAATACCTATGAAGAGAGTATTTTTAATTGTATTAGACAGCGTTGGAATCGGAGAAATGCCGGATGCGGCAGAGTATCATGATGAAGGAAGCAATACCTTACTTGCAGCTTCACGAAGTCCATATTTTTCCATGCCAAATATGCGCTCACTGGGCTATTTTAATATTGACGGAGTCCACATTGGAGGAAAAGAAGCAAATCCGAAAGGTGCATTTGCCAGACTGACAGAGGTGTCCAAAGGAAAAGATACCACCATCGGACACTGGGAGATTGCAGGCGTGATATCCAGTCATCCACTGCCAACATTTCCAAATGGATTTCCACAGGAAATCATAGAAGAATTTGAGCAGAAAACCGGACGCGGGGTACTTTGCAACCGTCCATATTCCGGCACGGATGTTATCCGGGATTATGGAAAAGAGCATATGGAAACTGGAAAACTGATTGTATACACATCAGCAGATTCTGTTTTCCAGGTGGCAGCCCATGAAGAGGTAGTGCCGATTGAAGAACTGTACCGGGATTGCCAGATTGCAAGAAATATGCTGACTGGGAAAAACGGAGTGGGAAGAGTCATCGCAAGACCGTTTATCGGAGAACCGGGGAATTTTACCCGTACTGCAGGAAGACATGACTTTTCCTTAGAACCGCCGGCAGTTACCATGTTAGATCAGCTGACGGAAAGTGGGAAAACAGTGCTGTCTGTTGGAAAAATCATAGATATTTTTGCAGAACGCGGAATTACAGATTTTGTACGAACAAACGGAAATGATGATGGAATTGACAAAACATCAGCCTATATGGACAAAGATTTTACTGGATTATGTTTTACAAATTTGGTAGACTATGATATGTTGTATGGACATAGGAATGATGTAGATGGTTATGCAAAAGCACTGACACACTTTGATGAGCGGCTGCCGGAGCTTTTGGCAAAGTTACGGGAGGATGATATTTTAATGATTACAGCCGACCACGGATGTGATCCGAGTACACCTTCTACTGACCATTCCAGAGAGTATACACCACTTCTTATGTATGGAGCGCATATTACTCCGGGTAAGAACTATGGCACAAGAGGCAGCTTTGCAGACATTGCCGCAACCATATTATCTTACTTCGACATAAAGCAAAAATGTGCGGGTGAGCCGCTGGAATTATAGGAGGTCCCATTTTGGCTGATTTTAGAAAAGAGATAGAGAAACGAAGAACATTTGCGATTATTTCCCATCCGGATGCCGGTAAGACAACCCTGACAGAAAAATTTCTTCTGTATGGAGGAGCTATTAACCTGGCAGGTTCTGTAAAAGGAAAAGCAACTGCAAGACATGCAGTTTCCGACTGGATGGAAATAGAGAAGGAGAGAGGTATTTCCGTTACTTCTTCTGTATTGCAGTTTAATTATGGTGGATATTGCATCAATATTCTGGATACACCGGGACATCAGGACTTCTCGGAAGATACCTATCGTACCCTGATGGCTGCTGATTCTGCAGTTATGGTAATCGATGGTTCAAAAGGTGTAGAGGCACAGACCAGAAAACTGTTTAAAGTCTGTGTAATGCGTCACATTCCGATTTTTACATTTATCAATAAAATGGATCGTGATGCTAATGATACCTTTGATTTATTAGATGAAATCGAAAAAGAACTTGGCATTGCTACCTGTCCGGTTAACTGGCCGATTGGCTCCGGAAAGAATTTTAAGGGAGTTTATGACCGGAATACGAAAAAAGTCATGCTGTTCTCTGATACCTTGAAGGGAACCAAGGAAGGTGAAGAAAAAGATTTTGATATTAATGATCCGGCATTGACAACAGAAATCGGGCAGGAATACCGGGATAAATTGGATGAAGAAATTGAATTGTTAGATGGTGCAAGTGCAGAATTCGATATGGATCTTGTGTCCAGGGGAGAACTGTCACCGGTATTCTTTGGTTCTGCTTTAACGAACTTTGGTGTAGAAACTTTCTTAAAGCATTTCCTTTCCATGACTACATCACCGCTTCCGAGAAATTCGGACAAGGGGCTGATTGATCCGTTTGGTTCCGATTTCTCTGCTTTTGTCTTTAAAATCCAGGCAAATATGAATAAGAATCATCGTGACCGTATTGCATTTATGCGAATCTGTTCCGGAAAGTTTGAAGCCGGCATGGAAGTAAAACATATCCAGGGTGGAAAAACAATCCGTCTTTCCCAGCCGCAGCAGTTGATGGCACAGGAGAGAAAGATTATAGAAGAAGCATATGCCGGAGATATTATCGGAGTCTTTGACCCGGGTATCTTTTCAATCGGTGATACTTTAACCACTGCGAAAGACAACTTCGAATTCGAAGGAATACCGACTTTTGCACCGGAGCATTTTGCAAGGGTACGTCAGGTAGATACCATGAAGAGAAAACAGTTCGTCAAAGGTGTCATGCAGATCGCACAGGAGGGTGCAATCCAGATTTTCCAGGAATATCAGGGTGGTATGGAAGAGATTATCGTAGGCGTAGTAGGTGTACTGCAGTTTGATGTATTAAAATACCGTCTGGAAAATGAATACAATGTGGAAATCCGCTTGGAGAAGCTTCCATATGAGCATATCCGCTGGATTGAAAATAAAGATATTGATATGGACAAGCTTACCGGAACTTCCGATATGAAGAAAATCCGTGACCTTAAGGGCAATCCATTGCTGTTATTTGTCAATGCATGGAGTGTCGGCATGACTCTTGACCGGAATGATGGTCTGGTATTATCGGAATTCGGTAAAAATTAAGCGGGTATAAACAAAATTAAGAAGAGACATACTTAAAAAAGAAAAAATGGAAGCTTTTCTATAAAAGTAAAGGAGGATAACGAAATGGTAGTAAAGATTACAAATGACAATTTTGAAGAAGAAGTATTAAAGTCAGATAAACCGGTACTTTTGGATTTCTGGGCAGACTGGTGCGGTCCGTGTAAAATGATGTCTCCGGTTGTAGAAGAACTGGCGGATGAATTAGAGGGACAGGTAAAGGTTGGAAAAGTGAATGTGGATGAAGAAGCAGCACTGGCTTTAAAATATCAGATTATGAGCATTCCGACCCTGGTTGTAATGAAAAAAGGTGTTTTTGAGGGAAAGAGCATCGGCGTGCAGGATAAAGACGAAGTATTAAGGCTTTTAGCTTTATGATTGTAGCTGATAAGAAAATCCGGATGGTATATCTTAATATACTGTCCGGATTTTATCATACAATTTTTATAGATGCGTAATAAATGCCTGATTCATATTGCTATAAAAATATATCATTGCATATAAAAAAATATAGAAGTTATTTTTCAGCAAGTTTCTGTTCTAACTGACCGATGATGCGTCCTTTGTCCATCGGAGAAAGTTTATGGAAAAGCTGGAGCAGTAAATGTTCATCCGGGTCGGATGGGAAAGCATGATATTCTGATTCTTCTGCAATCTGAAGGTTGGAAGCCGGCTGGTATTCACCGGTCAGAAGATAGTATACATCAACATCTAAAAATTCACTTATTTTTACAATTTTATCAGAAGAAGGATTTGTACCCTTGGATTTCCAGCTGCTGATAGCAGCGGGAGAGATTCCGGTGTATTCCGATAATTCTTTTTGTGAAAGCTTCTTTTCCCGTAATAATGCAAAGATACGTTGGCTGATTGTCATAGTGTACTCCTTTATCAGGTATTAAATAATATTGTATAGAAAATAAAAAATAAAATACGCAAATATGAATTGACAAATTCATATTTATGAATTATAATGTAATTTGTGAAATTATTTTCATATTATACATCATTTTTTATATAAACACAAATGATAAAGAAGAAAAGGGGAGACTTTTATGGCAAAGACAAAACGGCAGATTACTCCAATGGGGAAAGAAATAAAGCGCAGGCTGGTAGAACTTGAGATGAGTCAGGAAGAACTTGCAACATCGGTTGGGTGCAGTCCGCAGTATATCAATCATATCATTTATGGAGAACGGTCTGGTGAGAAGTACTTAGAACAGATTTTCCTGATTCTTGGTATGGATGAATATCATGATTAAAAAGATGGAACGATTGCCAGAGGTTTCCATTGTTTATAGAAAATTAATTTGTAACCGGAATCTTATTATGTTAAGATAAGGATACCTTTCCATGAGAGACTTCAGAAAGAAGTCTTTTTTCTTTACATGAGAATATTTACAGTCTATAAAATATTTGGCTATTCTGCCGGATATACCCACTTTACAGAATGTATAGGGACAGAAAAAAATATTTTCTAAAAATGCAGTTGACATTTGGAAGAAAGTATACTACTATAATATCAGAAAACGAACATAAGTTCGCATGAAGGAGAATTGACATGGCGAGAGATGTAAAAGATACGAGAAGAGACAGCAGTAAAGAAGATAAATTAAAGGCACTGGATGCTGCTATATCCCAGATTGAGAAACAGTACGGAAAAGGTTCTGTTATGAAACTGGGGGATGAAAGCAACCGGATGAATGTGGAGACTGTTCCGACAGGAGCATTAAGTCTTGATATTGCTTTGGGATTAGGCGGACTTCCTAAGGGAAGAATTATTGAGATATATGGACCGGAGTCCAGTGGTAAGACGACCGTTGCCCTGCATGCAGTCGCTGAGGTACAGAAGCGTGGAGGAATTGCCGGATTTATTGATGCTGAGCATGCATTAGACCCGGCATATGCGAAGAATATCGGAGTAGATATTGATAATCTTTATATTTCACAGCCGGATAACGGAGAACAGGCACTTGAGATTACAGAGACTATGGTAAGATCCGGTGCAGTAGATATTGTAATCGTAGACTCAGTTGCAGCTCTGGTACCAAAGGCAGAGATTGATGGTGATATGGGAGATTCCCATGTGGGATTACAGGCAAGACTGATGTCACAGGCACTTCGTAAGCTGACTGCAGCAATCAACCGTTCCAACTGTATTGTAATCTTTATTAATCAGTTGCGTGAAAAGGTTGGAGTTATGTTTGGTAATCCGGAGACAACAACTGGTGGCCGTGCATTGAAATTCTATTCTTCCGTACGTCTTGATGTACGTCGAATTGAATCCTTAAAACAGGGTGGAGAAATTGTCGGTAACCGTACCCGTATTAAAGTAGTGAAGAATAAAGTGGCACCGCCATTTAAAGAGGCTGAATTTGATATTATGTTCGGCAAAGGGATCTCCAGAGAAGGCGATGTGCTGGATCTGGCGGCAGGCCCACACCACCCACGGGCGCATCAACGTCAGTCAGGCCATCGTGGACTCCTGCAACTACTTCTACTACGAGGTGGGCCGGCTGACAGGCATCAAGAAGCTGGACGAGTACGCCACAGCCTTCGGCCTGGGGCAATCCACGGGCATTGAGATCGGCGACGTCAGCGGCGTGCTGGCCTCCCCGGAGTGGGCGGAGGCCCACGACCGGGAGTGGACCGACGGCCAGACCATCACGGCGGCCATCGGCCAGTCCTACAACCTGTTCACCCCCCTGCAGCTGGCCAACTATGTGGCCACGCTGGTATCCGGCGGCGAGCACTATGAGGCACATCTTCTGAAAAACGTAAAATCTTATGATAATTCACGAGTTATCGGCGTATACGGCAAGGGGCCGCTGAACGACCTGAACATCTCGGACAGCACCATGGCGGCGGTGACCAAGGGTATGCACGACCTGACCTATGACTCCCTGCGGAGCGCCTTTTCCCGCTGTGTGGTGGAGGCCGGCGCCAAGACCGGCTCGGCCCAGGTGGGTACGGATATCGCCAACGGCACCTTTGTGGCCTACGCCCCCTATGACGATCCGGAGATCGCCATCGCCATCGTGGTGGAGAAGGGCGGCAGCGGCAGTCTGCTGGCCAATGCGGCCGTGGACATCATCAACGCCTGGTTCACCCGGGATGGTACCGGCGCCGGCGAGGACGCGCTGATGCGGTAAATCTGTTATAGAGACAAGAGGCACACATGGGACCCTATTTCAATTCGAGAGACAAACATTATAAAGACCCCTTCGGCGCCGTCCCCTGCGGCGCCGAAGTGCGCTTTGCGCTGGCAGACGACACCTACTACGGCTGCGAGCTGCTGGTGCTCCGGGAGTTCGCAGGCACGGAGGACACGTGCGCCCTGCCGCCGGCGGAGGGCGGCTTCGCCGGCACATACACCGCGCCGGATGGCGGTGAGCTGTGCTGGTACTGCTTCCGCCTGACGGACGTGGACGGGCGCTGCGTGTGGTACGGCAAAAATGGCGTGCAGGACGCGCCGGAGAAGGCGGCACGCTGGCAGCTGACGGTATACGAGCCCTCCCCCGCCCCGGACTGGTTCGGGCGCGGCGTGACGTACCAGATCTTCCCGGATCGGTTCCGCCGTGTATCCATGCCGGACGTGAGCCATATGCCCGGGCACCGGTGGCTGCACCGCAGCTGGAACGAGCAGCCGGTGTTCCTTCCGGACGAGCACGGGCAGATCACCAACCGCGACTTCTTTGGCGGCTCGCTGCAGGGCATCACGGAGAAGCTGGACTATCTGGCGGGCCTGGGTGTGACGACACTGTATCTGAACCCCATTTTTGAGGCCGCCAGCAACCACCGCTACGACACCGGCGACTATCGGGCCATCGACCCGCTGCTGGGCACAGAGGCTGACTTCCGCGCCCTGTGCACCGCCGCCCATCAGCGTGGGATGCGTGTGATACTGGACGGCGTGTTCAACCATACCGGCAGCAACAGCCGGTACTTCAACGCCGAGGGCTACTATCCGGAGCCGGGGGCGGCCCAGAGCCAGAATTCAGAGTATTACAACTGGTACAGCTTCCACC
>OHFO01000377.1_pt1 | contig 12368 bp, 19 predicted proteins | sample 1567541 | NCBI WGS metagenome assembly OHFO01 (sample SAMEA3879595, study PRJEB24766) | human gut metagenome | biome: human-associated habitat; feature: feces | place: USA | collected 1985/1987 | reverse complement strand
TCGACCACACCACCCAGGGCCAGATCGATGAACTTGCCCGTAAAGCGGTTCCTGATCCGCCAGCGTCCCTCGCCAGCGTCCACGAACTGCCACTGCTGCCACGGATGCCCGGCGTAGTCCCACAGACGGATGGCCGCGCCGTTCTCCGTGTTGAAGTTCTTGATCTCCAACACCTTCCCATTGGGTGCCTTGATGAGGTAAAACTCATTTTCCAGTAAAACGACCTGAGATGCTTTTGCCATACGTCCGTGTCTCCTTTCCGGTAAAATCTGGTTTGACGCTTCTATTATAGCGGATTTCCCGGTGCGCAACAAGATTGATTCTTGACGAATATTTTTCTTTTTATTGTGCATTTTGCACTTTCCGCAGCTTTCGACAGAGCCACGGCCCGGCGTACCACAGCACCAGACAGACAAGCCCGATCAGCCGGATCTGTGTGTTGGTGCAGAGGGCGTTCAATTCCAGCCCGATGCCGAAGGAAAGGAGATTGGCGGTCAGCGCATAGAGGATGGGGTGAGGCTTTTTGCCCTCCGGCCAGGGCAGATACCGGTTGTAGACAAAGGCTTCCACGGAGAACACCAGCACCTCCAGCGCAAAATAAAGGAAATTGCCCCACATCGGCCCGAGATAGAGCGTGCCATAGCACAGCCCGAGGTTCAGGATGATCTGCGTGGCAAGGTTGACCTTGCCGATGAGATTGCGCTGGGCGGGGCCGCGCAGCCCGAAAAGCAGGATGCCCCACGTCAGCTCTAAAATCAGGGTGATGAGCACCCGGGCGGCAAAGGAGGAAAGAATGTCGGAATCGTTGCGGTTGTGGTAGACCCGCAGGCCGTCCTGGGAATCGAGAAGCACCTGCCACTCGCTGGAAAAGGCATAGCGCTCCACCGGCTCCTCGCTGCGGTAGAATGTACCAGTCTCTATATTATAGAGTAAAACATAGAACTTGTTGGGCGGGTAGTAGCCCCAGACGAACTCTGTATCGGCATCGCCGGGGTATTCCTGAAAATAGCCCAGAAAGTAGTAGCCCTCGGGGGCGGGGTAGTTCCGGAAGGCCTCCCAGGCCTCCCGGGAACCCATCCGCTCCCGGTAGTCTGCCGGGGCGGTCCAGGGGCCGTTGAGGGCCGTATTGCCCAGCAGGGTGACCGCATAGCGTTGGCCTGGCGTGTAATAGAGCTTGAGCGTGACCGAGGGCTTGGGGCCCATGTCCGCAAAAACGGGCAGGGAAAGGGCCAGCACCAGCAGGGCCGAGAGGAAAAAAGCAAAAATTTTTTTGCGAAAAATTTTCTTCATGGCGGTGTCCTCACTTCAAAAAACAAAAAATTCCGACACGTCTTTCCTTAACCTGTAAACGTATGAAAAACAGCTGTTATTGCAGGGCGCTCTGCACAAAATTGCAGATGGCGCTTTGTGCACCATTTCCTGTTTTTCTTACAAGTACAAAACGCCCGTTTTCGGCCTCTTTCAGGGCAGAATATGAACAATTTGTTTCCGGCTCACGGCCAATTCAGGACACTGACTTCACATTTATAAAGCAAAGTGAACTTTACTGCTTTATTTACATGAACAAAACGGCTTTCAAAAGAAACTTTAATTTGTTTCACGTTTTTGGATATTGACTTTATATCAAAACTGCGGTATAGTAAGGATGCGGAGAGCGGAAAACGCCCCGCCGACACTTGAGCTTCAGGCGTAAGCCTGTGAGAAAAATATAGGAGGTTTGACTTATGTACTATTACATTCTGGGTTGCGGCATTGCTTGTCTGGTTCTGTTCGGCATCAACAGCATGGATACGGTGGATGTCAAGCCGGCCGAGATCCTGGGTAAGGTCATTCTGTGGCCCGTTGCCCTGATGGAAGCAGTTGTTCGTTACAGCTCCACGCATCACAACATCAAGACCGCGCTGTAAAACATCTCGTTCCAAACCAACGAAGAGCAATCAGGCGGCTGCGCTTTCAAAAAGGAAGGCGCAGCCGCCTTTTTGTTTTGCACTTTACGGCGTTGTATGGTACAATAACACCAGAACTTTTAGGGAGGGAAATTGCTATGACCAATGAGACCTTACATACCCTTGAGACCCGCCGCAGCTGCCGCGCCTACAAGCCGGAGCAGATCACGAAAGAGGAGCTGGAAGCCGTTCTGCGCGCAGGCACCTTTGCCCCCAGCGCTATGAACCGCCAGAGCGCAAAGATCGTGGTGGTGCAGGATGCTGAGACCCGCGCCCAGCTCACCCGGATGAATGCTGCCGTGATGGGCAACACGAGCGATCCCATGTACGGTGCCCCCACCATTCTGGTGGTGCTGGCCGATGCCCACGCAAACTGCGCCGTGCAGGACGGCAGCCTTGTCATGGGCAATCTGATGCTGGCTGCCGCATCGCTGGGGCTGGGCAGCTGCTGGATCAACCGCGCAAAGGAAGAGTTCGAGACCGAAGAGGGCAAGGCCCTGCTGAAAAAGTGGGGTATTGAGGGGGACTATATCGGCGTGGGCCACTGCATTCTGGGCTACCCGGCAGAGGAACCCCGGCCCGCCGCCCCCCGCAAGCCGGATTATATCGTATACGCATAAGGAGCACTATGAAACCCGATTACAAGCTGGTCGCAAAGGCCAAATACATTCACGCCAACGCTGACCTTGCCAGTGAGATCTGGCACGAGGTCTACAAGCGCTATTACCCTGCAAAGCAGCTGGACACACTGGTGGAAACGCTGCAGAGCGCCGATGCCATTGAGGCAGATATCGACAACGATGTGAACTATTTCCTCGTGGTGCTGGGCGGCAAGACCATCGGCTACTTTGCCTGGAAGATGGAGAACACGGCCCTGCACCTGCTCCACCTCTACCTCAAGCCCGAGTACCGGGGCAAGGCACTGGGCCGGGATATCCTGGCCACCTGCGAGCGTCTGGCCCGGGGTGAGGGCCGGGGCCGCCTGTACTGCGAGGTGCACACCAAGTGCCTGCCGGTGCTGCAGTTCTTCAAGACCAAGGGCTACCGCGTGCTGGGCCCCGCCGAGGCAGAAGCTGCGGGCATTCCCATGCAGCTGACCACGCTGGAAAAAATGCTGTAAATTTCCCGTTGATTTTTTGCCGCGTTTGCACTACAATAAAGTAGTGTATTGAAGTGCCCCGCGCGGGCCAGACCCAACCTGAACGATAGGGGAGGAACAAGCCATGGCAAAAGATCATCCCACCGGAGAGTCCGGCCTGTATTCTGCATTGCTGGAGCTGAAAACGCCTGAGGAGTGCTACCGCTTTTTGCAGGATGTGTGCAGCTACGCTGAGCTCAGTGCAATGGAGCAGCGGTATAATATCGCGGAAAAGCTGGTCAACAAGCAGAGCTATACCAGCATCATGGGCAACATTGGTGCGTCCAGCGCCATCATCAGCCGGGTGAGCCGGGTCATCAGCAAGGATGACAGTGTGTTGCGCCGCCTGCTGGAAGAAAAGGCGGAACAGCCCGCCGAAGAATAACACGGACCGCGCGCCGCGGGGCAGGGGAGCACCCGCCCTGCGGTGCGCTTTTTTAGAAGGGAGTCTGTAAAGATGAGTAAGGCAGTTGTATTTTTTGCCGATGGCACCGAGGAGTGCGAAGCTCTGCTGGTGGTAGACCTGCTGCGCCGCGCCAAGGTGGAGGTCATCGTGGCCTCTGCCATGGGCCGCAGGGAGCTGGTGAGCAGCCATAAGATCCACCTGACCGCCGATGCGCTGGCCGAGGAAGTGGATTATTCCGATGTGGACATGGTCGTTCTGCCCGGCGGGATCCCGGGTACACCCAACCTTGCCGCCAACAAGACGGTCACCGAGACCTGTGCCGCCTTTGCCAAGGCAGGCCGGAAGGTGGCCGCCATCTGTGCCGCCCCCAGCATCCTGGCCTCTCTGGGCCTGCTGGAGGGCAGGAACGCCACCGCCCACGCTGGCTTCCAGGATCAGCTGGCCGGTGCCATCGTACACGATGAAGAGGTCGTGGTGGATGGCAACATCACCACCAGCTATGGGCTGGGCGGTGCCATCCCCTTTGCACTGGAACTGGTGCGCCAGCTGGCCGGTCAGGCAGAGGCGGAGCGTATCCGGAACGCCATTGCGTATCGGCACTGAGAAAGGGGATACGGTATGCGCTTTATTACCTGCCGTTTGCCGGATGGCGTGGAAGACCCGGCGATTTTATCGGAGGATGGACGACAGGTCTGGCCGCTGAGCTGGCTGGGCCTGAGCTATGAGACCCTGAGCGAGGCCATCCCGTTTCTGACCCCGCAGGTGCGGTATGGGCTGTCGCTGGCCATTGCGGGCATTCCCGCTCTGCCTGTGGAGGCCGTCACGCTGGAAAGCCCCATCCCCCGCCCGGAGCAGGACGTGATCTGCCTGGGCATCAATTATATGGCCCACTCCGATGAGGCGGAGAAATACTCCGCCGCTGCCTTTGCCACCAAACACGAGGATGCCATCTACTTTTCCAAGCGCGTGACCCGCGCCGTGCCGGACGGCGGCCCCATCGAGGCCCACACCGATCTGGTGAAAAAGCTGGATTATGAGTGTGAGCTGGCTGTGGTACTGGGCAGGGATGCCAGGGATGTGCCCGCCGGTCAGACTCGGGACTATATTTTCGGCTACACCATCCTGAACGATGTTTCGGCCCGGGATGTGCAGACGGCGCACAAACAGTGGTACTTCGGCAAGAGTCTGGACGGCTTTACCCCCATCGGACCCTGCATCGTCACGGCAGATGCCTTTGCCGACTACCCGCCCAGGCTGGGCATCCGCAGCTTTGTCAACGGCGAAAAGCGGCAGGATTCCAATACCGCCCTGCAGATCTTTGACATCGACCATGTCGTTGCCGAGCTTTCGCAGGGCATGACCCTGAAAGCGGGCACCATCATTGCCACCGGCACCCCGGCGGGTGTGGGCATGGGCATGGACCCGCCGCAGTTCCTCAAGCCCGGAGATGTGGTGCGGTGCGAGATCGAGGGTATTGGTACGCTGACAAATTCGGTCAAGTGATTCCAAGACGTAATATCTTTGACAGAGTATATGAACTGTTATATAAATGAACATGAAATTGCTCTTGTTCATATACTGTTCAAAATAAGTTCATTTGAAGTTCACACACTTCCGGTATACATAGGGCAACAAAGGCGCACACCGCGCCGCATCCCCTGTGCAGTAACAGCACGGCAGGCCGCAAAGGATGCCTGTTGTGTGAGAGGAAAGGAATTGGAACGCTATGAAAATTGGTTTTACAGAGCTGATTCTGGTGGCCATCGTGGCCTTCGTGGTCATCGGCCCCGATAAGCTGCCCGAGTACGCCCGCAAGCTCGGCAAGATGCTGCGGGAGTTGAAGAAGTACACCGGTGCCGCTTCCGAGGAGATCCAGAAGAACGTGGTGGAGCCCCTGAACGAGATCCAGGCCCCCATCAAGGAAGCCGTTGCTCCCCTGACCGACATCAAGAAGGACATCGACGACAGCATGAAGGATGTCACCAAGAGCTTTACCAACATTGGTAAGACCAGCAAGGAAGAAGCCAAGAAGGCCGAAGAGGTCGAGGAAGTGGCCGAGCTGGAGGATACCGTGGAGGAGCTGCCCGAAGAGCCCGTCAAGGCTGAGGAGCCTGTGAAGGCAGAGGAAAAGGCAGAAGAGCCTGCTGCAGAGGAAAAGCCCGAGGAGGCCCCCGCTGCAAACGAAGCCCCTGCCGAGGCTGCTCCCGCTGAGGAGGCTGCCCCTGCCGAAGAGGCAAAGGTCTAAGTACATGGATACACCCGCGCCCGCGGTTGTAGGATAAAAACTGGAATCCAGCCCGCCAGAGCGGCGCGGCAAGAGTAAAAAGGAGATTATTATTATGAGAATCGGACCTCAGGAGCTTATCATTGTTCTGATCATCGTTCTGGTCATCTTTGGACCCAAGAACCTGCCGAAGCTGGGCAAGATGTTCGGCAAGACCATGAAGAACTTTAAGGAAGGCATGGACGACGTGGATGAGAACGGCGATGCCAAGCCTGCCGAGACCAAGACCGAGGAAAAGGCTGAGAAGAAGGACGAGGAGTAATTTGTGGCTACCAACGTGAAGCGCAAAAAGAAAGCCGAAGTCATGTCGGACGACGGCAGCATGACGCTGACCGGACATCTGAAAGAGCTGCGGAACCGGCTGATCATCTGCGCGGTGGTGTTTGTAGTGGGCGTGATCGGCTTCCTGGCAATTTCGGATAAGCTGATCGACCTGCTGACGGCCATGGCAATGAATGCGAACTACACCTTCGTGTTCCTGGCCCCGCAGGAAAAGCTGATGCAGTATTTCCGGGTGTCCCTGATCGCTGCGGTGATCGTGACCATTCCGGTGGCGCTGTATCAGGTCTACGCCTTTGCAAAACCCGGCCTGAAACGGAGCGAGAGCTTCTTCTTCCGGCTGGTGCTGCTGTTCGGTCTGGCGCTGTTCTGCGTGGGTGTGCTGTTCGCCTACAAGGTCACCCTGCCGTTCATGCTGAACTTCCTCGTCACGCTGGAGGGTACCGATTACATCACGGCATCCATCAGCATCGAGAGCTACATCAACCTCTGCCTGACTATGTTCATCATCTTCGGCTGTGTGTTTGAAATGCCTCTGGTCACCATCATTCTGGCCAAGATGGGCATTGCAAACCCCGAGATCATGAAGAAGGGCCGCGGCGTTGCCATTGTCCTGATCTTCCTGGTCGCAGCCATCATCACCCCGCCCGATATCGTGTCGCAGTGCTTCGTGGCTGTGCCCATGTGCCTGCTGTACTTTATCAGCATCTTCCTCAGCGGCATTTTCTATAAGCCCAAGACGGATGATGACGACGAGGATGAGGATGACGAAGAGGAATCCTCTGACGAGGAGTAAGTTCTCCCAAGGCTTTCCGGCCCTCCCACTGCGGGAGGGCCTTTTGCTTTGCCAAAAATCGAAACGAATTTTCGGCTTTTTGCATAAATCCTGTTTCAGCCTCTGTCTTTTGCAAATGGATATGTTATAATGATAACGATGAGAAAACCGGCGGCCTGACCGCCGCAAAGAAGGGGTAAATGAATATGAAAGAGTACGCATTCGGCATCGACCTGGGCGGCACCACGGCCAAGGTGGGCCTGTTCACCACGGCGGGCGCTCTGCTGGAAAAGTGGGAGGTGCCCACCGACACCTCCAATGCAGGTGAACACATCCTCGGGAACCTGGCCAAGGCCGTGAAGGACAAGATGCAGGAAAACGGCATTACTGCCGAGCAGGTGGAGGGCGTGGGTGTCGGTGTGCCCGGCCCTGTGCTGGACAGCCGCATCGTGCCCATTGTCTGCGCCAACCTCGGCGGCTGGGGTGAGCGGAACGTCTCCATCCAGCTGTCCGGCCTGCTGGACGGTATGAAGGTGCTGGTGGGCAACGACGCCAACGTGGCTGCTCTGGGCGAGATCTGGATGGGCTGTGCCAAGGGCTGCCGCAGCGCGGTGATGGTCACGCTGGGCACCGGTGTCGGCGGCGGTGTCATCGTCAACGGCAGGATCATCGAAGGTGCACACGGTGCAGGCGGCGAGATCGGCCACATCACCGTCAACCCCCACGAGACGGCGGTCTGCGGCTGCGGCAAGCACGGCTGCCTCGAGCAGTATTCCAGCGCCACCGGCGTGGTCCGCTGCATGAAGAAGCTGCTGGACGAGAACCCGGACACCCCCTGCACCCTGCGCGGCACCGACTTTGCCGCCAAGGATGTCTTTGATGCCGCCCGTGCAGGCGATGCACTGGCCGCCCGTGAGGTGGACGAGATGACCGACATCCTGGGCATGGCGCTGGCCTCTATTGCCTCCACCACCGACCCCGAGATGTTTATGGTGGGCGGCGGTGTTGCCCGTGCCGGTGATGTCCTCTTCAACCCCCTGCGGGAGCATTTCAAGACCTATGCCTTCAGCTCCTGCCGCGAGACCCCCATCGTTGCTGCTACCCTCGGCAATGATGCCGGCATCTATGGTGCTGTGCGGCTCATCGTGGGAGAATAAAACCTGATATTTCATGGCCCCATGCCTGCACCTTGAGTGTGTGGGTATGGGGCTTTTTATAAGAAGGAGTTGAATCAATGAACTATACCCCTATTACAGAGGAAAATATTGAAAAAGCAGCAACGCTTTATATGAACCACTACAACCAGCATTCTGGCGGGTGCTGGACCTATGAAAAGGCATACAAGCGAATCCATCAGATGGTAACGATGGAGGATTCCCTCTGTTTGATGCAGGAAGATAACAACGATATTCCAACAGGGCTTGTCATCGGCTATTTGGAAAGCTACGATGATTTTACATTCTATTATCTCGACGAGATCCTGATTTTCGGGGAGTATCAGAACAAGGGGTGTGGCAGATTACTTCTCCAAGAAGTGGAACAGCGTGTGCGGGAACGTGGTGCACAGATGATTGAACTGGTCTGTCCGGATGATGCGCATCACATGCACTTTTACGGCGGCTTCGGGATGGCGGAAGCAACGAACCTGAAGCTGATGAAAAAACGATTGTAAATCTGCCGTGGTTATTTTTGAGGCAAAAACGGACGAACTGGAACAGCACTATCTCCGGGATTTTGGAGCGCGTCCGGTTGCATCCTTACATCCTGGCGGGCCGAGAACATTTATGATTGCAGATCAGGCAGCCAAGGATATATTTTCATCGTATCTTTTTGAAGAATAGGGGGAAAGCAAATGAAACCATATGATAAGGATATCGACATTGTTTTTTCTCCAATGTCTGATGAAACCATGTCGTGGTTGGATGAACTGCTTACAACCTGTAAGCGGTTCGGTGTGGATTACTACAATGCCTCTGAAAAAGACCGTGCATTTGTGGAAGCAGTGGCGCGGAAAAATTATGGAATAAAGCAGGCGAAAATGAATGGAGTATCTGTCTCCACAGTAGAGCCCTTCTTTGGGATTCATCGAGCAGTATAAAAAGAGAACAAAGGAAGCGTGACCTCTTCGGGCCGGGAACGTTTTTCTGAAATCATTGCAAAGCCCCGTGCCGGTGCGATATGCCGGACACGGGGCTTTTTCTATTTTTGAAATATAAAATACAAGACAAAAAGTAAATTATACTTGACATAATGTCTAGTGAGTGCTATTCTGTATCCAGAGGGAACGAGTTCACCCTCACAGGAAAGAGACGAGGTGACAGGATGCCGAAGAATCTGAAACTGAAAGCTGCCCGCGCGGAAAAAGATATGACGCAGGGGGCATTGGCAGAAGCGGCTTGGGTCTCGCGCCAGACCATCAACCTTTGCCGCAGTATCTGTAAGATTCTGGATAAGACACTGGATGAACTGTTCTGGGAGGAATGAGAAATGAAATTTTCACTGTACAGCAAGAAAAATGTTCTGGATGAGATGCAGGAGCAGACCATGTCCAAAATTGAGAGGCGTGGCTTCTGGCTGATGTGGGGCGGTCTGCTGGCCGCAATGGTGATTCAGCAGCTGACGGGCAATGCAGAGAAAGCGACCGGAGAAGGGGTCGTTTTTATGGCCGGATGTGTTTACACCGTTGCAGAGTGCGTCCGGAATGGCCTGTGGGACCGCCATCTTTCTTCCAGTATGGGAGCCAATGCGGTTTGTTCTCTGCTGGCGGCCGTGGCGGTTACGGTGCTTCATGGCCTGACCTATGGCTATTGGATGGGCGCTGCGTTTACTGGTGTTTCGACAGGTCTGCTCTGCTTTGCACTGCTCCAATTCTGTGCACATCTGGTGCAGAAGAACCGGAAAAAGCTGGACGATGAACCGGAAGAAAAATAACACCTGATTTTCCACAACAAAACGCGGAACCGTTGAAAATTCAGCGGTTCCGCGTTTTGTTGTTGCAATTATTTCTGATATCGGATGCTGTCTTTTTCGGTGATAGGCCGCAGCACCTTACAGGGGTTGCCCACGGCCACCACGCCGGAGGGAATATCCTTTGTGACCACGCTGCCTGCACCGATGACCGTGTTGGAGCCGATGGTGACCCCGGGCAGGATGGTGACATCACCGCCCAGCCAGACGTTGTCCCCCAGTGTGATGGGGGCTGTGGTCTCAAGGCCGCTGTTGCGCTCTTCCGGCAGCATGGGGTGGATGGCAGTGTACATGCCGCAGTTGGGGCCGATGAAGCAGTGCCTGCCCAGTGTGATTTTTGCGCAGTCCATCAGGTAAGCACCGTGGTTGATGTAGGTGCCCGCACCGATGAAGCAGTGATAGCCGTAATCCACATACAGGTGCGGCAGAATGACCACATGTTCTTCCATGTGGGGCAGCAGCTGACGCAGAAGCTCTGCCCGCTTTGCTTTTTCAGAGGGGCGGGTTGAACTCGGTGTAGAGCTCCTCGGCTTTCTCTCGTTCGGCACAGAGCTCCGGGGTGTAGTTTGCGTCGTACCAGAGACCTGCTTCCCATTTTTCACGTTCTGTCATAAACGTTCTCCTGTTATAAGGTGTCCTCACCGGGCAGCTGGTTCCACAGGCGGTAGTACACGCCCTGCTTTGCCAGCAGCTCTTCGTGAGTGCCGGATTCCACAATGCCCTCGGAGCCAAGCACCAGGATACGGTCGTAGTTCTTGATGGTGGTCAGGCGGTGGGCGATGGTCAGGGTGGTGCGGCCATGGGCCAGCTTTTCCAGGCTCTGCCCCACAAGGATCTCGCTCTCGTTGTCCAGTGCACTGGTGGCCTCGTCCAGGATCAGGATGGGCGGGTTCTTCAGGAACACCCGGGCAATGGCGATGCGCTGCTTCTGGCCGCCCGAGAGCTTGACACCGCGCTCGCCGACATAGGTGTCGAAGCCGTCCTTCAGGGCCATGATAAAGCGCTCTGCACCGGCCAGACGGGCGGCTTCGATGATCTCCTCCCGGGTGGCATCGGGCTTGCCGTAGGCGATGTTATCCGCCACAGAGCCGCTGAACAGATACACGTCCTGCTGGACGATGCCGATGTCCTCGCGCAGGCTCTTGAGGGTGACCTGCTGGATGTCCTGCCCGTCGATGTAGATGTGGCCGCTGGTCACATCGTAGAAGCGGGGGATGAGGTTGCACAGGGTGGTCTTGCCGCCGCCGGAGGGGCCGACCAGAGCCAGCCGCTCGCCTGCCTTGATGTCCAGACTGACATGGTGGAGCACCTTGTTGTGGTCGTCCGGGTACTCAAAGCTGACATCGTCAAAGCGAATGGCACCGGGGCCGGGCTGCAGGGGTTTTGCATCTGGAGCATCGTGGATGGGCACGGGGGTGTCCATGATCTCGGCAAAGCGCTCGATGCCGGTCATGCCGCGCTGGAACTGCTCGGCAAACTCCACGATGCGCCGGATGGTGGCGATAAGGGTGGTGACGTAGAGCATATAGGCCACAAGGTCGCCGGCGGTGATCTTGCCATACACCAGCGACAGACCGCCCGCCAGAATGACCACCAGATACATCAGGCCGTCGAACAGGCGGGTGGAGGTGTTGAAGGCCGCCATGGCGTAGTAGCCCAGCGTCTTGATGTGCTCGAAGTCCTTGTTGCCCTGCTCGAACTTGGCGCGCTCCTGCTCCTCGGCGGCAAAGGCTTTTACCACGCCCTGACCCAGCAGGCTGTCCTCGATGGTGGCGTTCAGCTCACCGATCTGGACGCGCTGCTGCCGGAACCGGGCACGCAGACGGCCGTTCAGGTAAACGGAAACCACGCCCATCAGGGGCACGCAGGCGAACACCGCCAGCGTCAGCGGGATGCTGGCCTGGCACAGGATGATGAAGGAGGCCAGGATCTTGATAAAGGCGATGAAAAATTCCTCGGGGCAGTGGTGGGCAAACTCGGTCACATCGAACAGATCGTTGGTGATGCGGCCCATGATGGTGCCGACCTTGGTGTTGTTGTAGTAGGTGTGGTCAAGCAGCAGCAGGTGGTCAAAGGCATCCCGGCGCATATCCGTTTCAATATGCACGCCCATGATATGACCGATGCTGGACATATAGTAGCTGGCTGCGCCGTCGATGATGCGCAACACAAAGTAGAGCGCCGCCAGTTTCAGCACGATGCCCGCCGTCAGGGTGATGCCCACCCCCATGGCGGAGTTGGTGATGGTGCTCATGATCTTGGGCAGCACGATATCGCACAGGGTGGTCAGTGCTGCGCAGAACAGGTCAAGGCACAGCACCATCTTATAGTTTGCCAGATACGGCAGAAAACGCCGGATCAGCGCACCGCTGCTTGCGTGGTGCGCCCCGGGGTCGTTGGTCTTAGTTTTCGGCATGGTTCCTCCGTTTTTATCGTTACTTTTTGCTGTAATCCCGCGCGCCGTAGATGGCGGTGCCGATGCGCACAAGGGTAGCGCCCTCGCGGATAGCGTTCTCAAAATCGCCGCTCATGCCCATGGAGAGGGTCTGCATCTCCACGTTGGAATAGCCGCG
>OHFO01000365.1_pt1 | contig 12597 bp, 17 predicted proteins | sample 1567541 | NCBI WGS metagenome assembly OHFO01 (sample SAMEA3879595, study PRJEB24766) | human gut metagenome | biome: human-associated habitat; feature: feces | place: USA | collected 1985/1987 | reverse complement strand
CTTTTATAATTGCTTGGCAAAGCATTATGCTAAACCATAATTTAGCCCAATTGTTGATAAAGAACCGGCTTATAAAAATTAATTCTAAAATTAGTTCTAAGGAGATTTTCTTATTTTATCAGTATCAATTATAAAAATTACATACTCTCAGGGCAAGAGATGTTGAACATTGTAAGAACATTTTTGATTACAACCTTTACGCTTTCGCAAAGTGCAAGTCTTGCCTGTGTGAGTGCCTCGTCTTCGCCCTTAACACGGCACGCATTGTAGAATTTGTGGAAAAGTGTTGCAAGCTGTGTTACATAGCGGGTAATCTTGGTTGGGTCATAGTCCTTAGCCGCACTCTCAATCTCATTTGTATATGATGCGAGGTGGTGGATAAGCTCCTTTTCTTCGGGCGCTGTGAGAAGTGCAAGCTCCGCATCTGTACATTTGCGTGGGTTAATTCCGTCTTTTGCAAGCGCCTTAATGATACTGCAAATTCTTGCGTGTGCATACTGAACATAATATACAGGGTTCTGGTTGTCCTGTGCAACCGCAAGGTCAAGGTCAAAGTCCATCTGTGTATTTGCCTCACGGGTGTTGAATAAGAATCTTGCGCTGTCAACAGGTACTTCCTCAAGGAGGTCGCCAAGCTGAATTGCTTTACCTGTACGCTTGCTCATTCTTACGATTTCGCCGTTCTTAACGAGTTTTACAAGCTGCATAAGCACAACATTGAGTTTGTCGCCGTCATAGCCGATAGCGTCCATTGCGCCTTTCATACGCATTACATGACCGTGGTGGTCTGCGCCCCATATATCAATAAGAGTTGTAAAACCTCTGTCAAATTTATTTTTGTGATAAGCAATGTCGGCTGTAAAGTAAGTAGGGTTGCCGTTCTGACGGATAAGTACATCGTCTTTTAATTCAAGATTGTCAATGTATTTTTGAGTTTTGCCCTGCTTTAAAAGTTTTTCTGTAAGTACCTGCTTGTTCTTGTACCATACAGCGCCGTCCTGCTCATATGTAAGTCCTTTTTCCGTGAGTGTGTCAACAACCGCCTTTACAGCGCCGCTCTTATGAAGTTCACTCTCAAAGAACCACTTGTCATAGGTGATGTTGTACTTTGCCATATCGCTCTGCATTTTGCTTATATTCTTAGGAAGTGCAAAATCTACAAGAGCTTTTTTGCGCTCTTCGGAAGATACATTTACAAGGCTGTCGCCGTGAATGTCGGCATATTCCTGTGCAAGCTCTGTTATGTCAACGCCCTGATAACCGTCCTCGGGGAATACGATTTCGTCACCCTTAAAAATCTGGAGATAACGAGCCTCGAGTGAGCAGCCGAACTTTTCAATCTGATTGCCTGCGTCGTTTACATAAAATTCACGCCATACATTGTAGCCTGCCTTATCAAGAACAGCGGCAAGACAGTCGCCGAGTGCGCCGCCTCTTGCGTTACCCATATGCATAGGGCCTGTAGGGTTTGCGGATACGAACTCTACCATTACCTTTTCGCCCTTGCCAAAATCCGAATTGCCGTAGGTTTCCGGATTTTCAAGTACGCTGTTTACTACTGCGGAATAAAATTTTGAACCGAGGAAAAAGTTGATGAATCCCGGACCTGCGGTTTCAAATCTTTCGCACATTGTACCTTCAAGGTCGAGGTGTGATGTGATAGCCTGTGCAATTTTAAAAGGAGGCATACGAAAAGCCTTTGCGCCAGCCATAGCGGCATTTGTTGCAAAGTCGCCGTGTGATCTGTCGGCAGGTGTTTCTATAATAAAATCGGGTAATTCTGCCTGTGGCAGGTCACCCTCTGAAATTGCCTTTTCAATGGCAGAATTAATTGCAAGTTTAAGCTTGCCGACTGCTTCAGCATAAATGTTCATTGTTTTCTACCTCTTTCTTCTTTTCAATGTCTATTCTAAATCGGTTTTCACTCACAAGGTCCGAGTTGAAGTCAAGAGTGTAGATAACCTCAAGTGAACCACCGTTTTCGTTAAGATTGTTGTTCAGCGTTTTTGTAAACACACCGATTGAAAGCGTGCCCGCAATGGTTTGGTACATACACTGATGTCTTTTGCCTTTTTCAAGTATAAGTTGAGAACTTAACGGTCCTTTGCGTGAAATCGTAACGGTTTCGTTTTCAACCTTAACCAGGTTGTTGAGAAACTTATCGGGCAAATCTTCGTCATATTCCTTGTAGTTTATAAGGAAATGACCGTTTTTCATCATATATTTACCCTCGGTAATTACTTCAATGCGGTCGTCTTGTCCTTCAACTTTCTGCTCACCGACAATCGAAATCATATAAGGATTCTTTTCTTTTTCCATAAATTCCTCCGATTATCAGTATTTTTCAATATCTATCTGCGTTACCGTGTGCTCCATATTTTTGCCAAGGAATAACTCCGCAACGCTTTCAAAGCCCTCGGGAGTGTCGCTTACAAAGAATGATGAAGCGCCTTGCTCGGTGCTGTTGTTGAGGAGATTATTTTCTCCGAGCACCTTTTTGGTGTATAAAGCGGTTTCGTAGCCGGAGTCAATAAGCTCAATGCTGTTGCCGATTACGCTTGAAATCGCATCTGCAAGCAACGGATAATGAGTACAGCCCAAAATGAGTGTGTCAATATCATTTTCCACAAGCTCCGTAAGGTAATGCTTTATTGTGAGGCGAACAATCTGATCGTCTTTATGTATAAATCCGTTTTCCACAAGCGGAACAAAGAGCGGACAAGCCTTTTCAAATACCTTAAATTCGGGATTTAACTTTTCAAGGCGAGCCTTGTAGTTATGTGTGCTTATTGTAGCGGCTGTGGCTATAACGCCGATTCTGCCTGTTTTTGTCTTTTTTGCAGTAGCAAAGGCAGTCGGATTTATAACGCCTGTGTAAGGAACAGGCAGGTCGCTTTCGAGCTTTTTGCCTGCAACAGAACTTACCGTACCGCAGGCGGCAACAATCATTTTTACATTATTCTCAAGCAAAAAATTTGTATCCTGAAAAGCATATTTTGTAATGATTTCTCGGCTTCGGTTTCCGTAGGGAACTCTGCCCGTATCGCCGAAGTATATTATATTTTCATTTGGAAGAATGTGCAGAAATTCTCTTACTGCACTCAATCCTCCAAGCCCGGAGTCAAACACACCGATGGCATTAGCTGAAGACATATTAAAACCTTCTTTTCGTTATTGCATAAAATTATACCTCTTAATAATAACATATAAAGGCATCGGTTTCAAGTTAAAACAAAAAAATAATGCGTGCCGTTGACCCTTTCTATAATTGACAAGTGCACATATTAACTGTATAATATATTGGTGAATACATTTAGAAAGGATGTATGACTTTGGAAATAAAAAATGCTTTTGAATATATTGCAGGTAAGGTTGAGGCTCAGCTTGCTCCTGCCGGATATACAAGACAAAAGGTAGCGGCCGACGACAAGCAGGAAATTGTAGCGCTTTTTACAAGCGAAAATGTTGCTTATTCGGTAGTTTATTACAAAGAAAAAACTCATATGGTACTGCGCACCTGTACTATGACAGAGGAAGGCCCTGACAACGAGTGGAAAACTCTTGCCACATGGATGCTTGACGAAGAAAGCACACAGAAAGATGTCGAGAGTATTTCAAACGACTTTATTGAGGGCGTTTCGGGCGCTGTTGCCGTTAAGCGTGCAAAGCAGATTAAGCAGAAAAAGAAAAAGGACGATGACGGCAATGCGGATCCAAAGTTCCTTGCAAAGCGCTTTGTAGCTGTTTTCCCTGAACTTAAAGAGGAAATCAAGTACGAAGAGGACGGATATTTTCCGTTCAGAGGCGCAACTTTCGCAAAAGAAAAGATTGCTCCGAAGATTGTTGATTATGTAAAATCAGCAACAAAGCCGCAGCTTGAAAAACTAGTTGGTATCTTTAATCTTCAGTACAACAACGGCGATGTTGACACACGCGCAATTATCACCATAGTATTGCTCAATGCACTTGATGATGAGCAGTTCAACACAGTGTTTGAGTATTTAAGCGATGACCTGAAAAAGGCCGCAAAAGCCGCAAGAAAATACAAGGGCAAAAAGGTTAAGCCCGAAAAGCCGAAGAAAAAGAATGTTTCTAAAGCATCGACACTTAATGATTAATCTTATATAAAAGCAGAAATACTGCGATTTTTTGCGAAAAAACACTTGACTTAGTGTTTTGTATATGATAGAATAGTTATACCTCTGAAAGGGGCTTTATTTTTCTGCCCTATTGAGGGAGGCTAAAATATTCCGAAAAAACCGGGAGGTGCCGTTATGAGAGTTAAAATCACATTGGCCTGCACAGAGTGCAAACAGCGTAATTACAACACAATGAAAAACAAGAAAAACAGTCCCGACAGACTTGAAATGAACAAGTACTGCCGTTTCTGTAAGAAACACACTCCGCACAAGGAAACAAAATAATGGAGGTTTAAAATGGCTGACAAAAAGGTTGAAGCTAAAAAGGCTGACGCTAAGAAAGCGGATGCCAAGAAACCTGCTAAGAAAAACAAACAGAATGTTTTTCAAAAGCTTTTTAAGTACCTCAGTGCGTGCAAGGGTGAACTCAAGAAAATTACTTGGCCTTCACCAAAGCAGACTACAAAGAACTTCGGTATTGTTATCGGCGTAATTGTAGTTGTGGGACTGTTCATTTTCGGCCTTGACAGAGGACTTTTCGCTCTGCTCGGCTTAGTTATGAACACTTCAGCTTAATCTCTGTTATTACTAACTTACGAAAGGAAGAAAGTAAATGGCAGATCAAGAAGCAAAATGGTATGTAGTGCATACTTATTCCGGCTACGAAAATAAGGTAGCAGCTGACTTAATGACAACTGCAGAGAACAGAAATCTTCAGGATATGATTGTTGATGTTAAAGTACCTACAGAAATCGTAACCGAAACCGTCGGCGACAAAACAAAAGAGGTTGAAAATAAAATTTATCCTTGCTATGTATTTGTTAAGATGGTTTACACTGATGAAACGTGGTATGTAGTACGAAATATCAGAGGATGCACAGGATTTGTAGGACCGGGATCTAAACCTGTTCCACTTACAGATGCTGAGGTTTACAGAATGGGCGTTGAAACCCGCTCTGTAAAGGTGAACTACTCGGTGGGCGATTCAGTTCGTATTATCGATGGTCCCCTTGATGATTTTGTCGGTGTGGTTGAGGAAATCGACGCTGACAAAAACTATGTCCGTGTCATTGTTTCAATGTTCGGACGAGAAACTCCGGTTGAGCTTGAGTTAGGTCAGGCTGAACTGCTTGAGGATTAATCGCAGATAATTTGCCTTACGGCTTATTATTGGGAACAAAATGTTCCCTGTGGGAGGGAACCTACATAGTGGTGTCCCGCAATTTACCACGAATTTTGGAGGTGCAAACACAATGGCTCAGAAGGTAGTTGGCTTAATTAAGTTACAGATACCTGCCGGAAAGGCTACTCCGGCTCCGCCTGTTGGACCTGCTCTTGGTCAGCACGGCGTAAATATCGTTGCGTTCACAAAGGATTTTAACGAGCGCACAAAGAATGACATAGGTCTTATTATCCCTGTTGTTATCACAGTTTATGCAGACCGTTCATTCACTTTCGTTACTAAAACTCCACCGGCAGCAGTTCTTCTTAAGAAGGCTTGCGGCATTGAGAGTGGTTCTGGCGTACCAAACAAGACAAAGGTAGCTCAGATTACTCGTGAGCAGATCACAAAGATCGCAGAGCAGAAAATGCCGGACCTTAACGCAGGTTCTCTTGAAGCTGCAATCAGCATGGTTGCAGGTACTGCAAGAAGCATGGGTATTACAGTAGTTGACTAATTATCCGGGTGGGAGGGAATTCCCGATTGACCACCTATCAATGGAGGAAAACTGATGAAACACGGTAAAAAATATGTTGACGCAGCTAAGCTCGTTGACAAATCAAAATTATACGAACCAGGCGAGGCTCTTGAAACTGTTATCAAGACAAGCACCGCTAAGTTTGATGAAACCGTTGAGCTTCATGTAAAGCTCGGTGTTGACAGCCGTCATGCTGACCAGCAGGTTAGAGGCGCTGTTGTACTCCCTAACGGTACAGGTAAAAATGTTAGAGTTCTTGCAATTTGTAAGGGCGCTAATGAGGAGCTTGCAAAGGAAGCAGGTGCTGACTTTGTAGGTGCTGAGGATATGACTCAGAAGATTCAGCAGGAAAACTGGATGGACTTTGATGTTCTTATCAAAACTCCTGACTGCATGGGTCTTGTAGGTCGTTTAGGTAGAATCCTTGGTCCTCGTGGTCTTATGCCAAACCCAAAGGCAGGTACTGTTACTCCTGACATTGCTAAGGCTGTTAAAGAAGCTAAAGCAGGTAAGATTGAGTACCGTCTTGACAAAACAAACATCATTCACTGCCCAATTGGTAAGGTAAGCTTTGGCGCAGAAAAGCTCAGCGAGAACTTCGATACACTTATGGAAGCTATCGTAAAGGCTAAGCCAGCTGCTGCAAAGGGTCAGTACATTCGTTCAGTTGCCATTGTATCAACAATGGGACCAAGCGTTCGTATTTCACCTGCTAAGTTTGGTGTTTGATTATAATTACTTTAATGTTTACACCTTTGGTGTGAATATAAATTCGCTGTTCTAAAGACAGCAGGTGCAATATGCATAAAGGTTATACCGCCTGCCGAGGAAGATGCAATTTTACATTATTTTTGTATTTTTGCGGCAGTCCGAGGTCTAATCGGACTGCCTTGTTTTTTAAGAACTTTAGATACTGCGTTTAAAAAATTTTGGAGGTGAAATAATTGCCAAGTCAAAGTGTTTTAGAGCAGAAGAAAGTCATCGTTGAAGAACTTACAGCAAGACTTAAGAACTCTGTTACAGGTTTAGTTGTTTCATACGAGGGTATCAATACTGAGGACGATACAAAGCTTAGAAAAGAACTTCGTGAAAACAATGTACACTATTCAGTAGTTAAGAACACACTTTTATCTCGTGCTTGTGATGAAGTAGGTCTTGAGGGCATTAAGCCTGTTCTTGAGGGTACAACAGCTCTCGCTACAAGCGACAGCGAATATGCTGCTGCTGCAAGAATCCTCTGCAACTATGCTAAGGATCACGATAACTTTAAGGTTAAGTCAGGTTACCTTGACGGCGCTGTTATTGATATGGATACAATCACAGCTCTTTCAAAACTTCCTACAAGAGATGTACTTCTCGCAAATGTACTTGGTGCATTCCAGGCACCGATTGCTTCTTTCGCAAGAGCTATTCAGGCTGTTGTTGATAAGGGCGGTGTTGAGGCTTGTTTAGCAGCCGCAACAGAAGAGGCTCCTGCTGAGGAACCTGCTGCAGAATAATCTGCAATATTAACTTAAATTTTACAACTTATTATATCGGAGGTAAATTAAAATGGCATCAGAGAAAATTACTGCTATTATTGAAGAATTAAAAGGCCTCACAGTTCTCGAGCTTTCAGAGCTTGTACACGCTGTAGAGGATGAGTTTGGTGTATCAGCTGCTGCTGCAGTTGCTGTTGCAGGTCCTGCAGAGGCTGCTTCTGCTGCTGCTGAGCAGACAGAGTTTGATGTAGTTCTTAAGAGTGCTGGCGGCAACAAGATTGCTGTTATCAAGGTTGTTCGTGAGATCACAGGTCTTGGACTTAAAGAGGCTAAGGACGCTGTTGATGGCGCACCAAAGGTTATCAAAGAGCAGCTTGACAAGGCTTCAGCAGAGGATGCTAAGGCTAAACTTGAGGCAGAGGGTGCTAAGGTTACTCTTAAATAGTCGGATAGGCTACGAGCGGAGTAAAAACATAAAAAAGAGCCAAGGGCAAATTCTATTTGCGCCTTGGCTCTTTTTTATGTTTTTATTGCGCGACAGTCGGAGCGCGTCCCGAAAATGCCTGAGCATTTTTGGGACCTCCGCTCGTAGCCTATCCGATGCTCTGTAAAATTATTGCGTAAATACTTTGAATATTTTACAAAAAATAAAAAGGCTTTTCTTAAATATTCAGGGCTTTCTTTTATTGCAGGAATTCTAGAGCTTTTCGGAGTTGCGCTTACTTATCCGTTTATTATAAAACTCCTTGCTAAAGAACCTCAAGCCGGATTTTTTAATTCTCCACTTATTATAGGTCTGTCGATAATAACCCTCTTTCTTGTCAAAAATGCTCTCATGATTTTTTACAATTATCTTCAGGCGAAATTCACTAAAAACATCGAAGCTGAACTAAATTTAAGCTTTATGAAATACTTTTTATCATCTTCTTATCAGGAGAGTTCAAAAATTTCTCTTGCTCAAAAAGAAAACATTCTAGGCTTTTTAATCCCTAATGTGATTAATAATTACATTCTGCGTCTTCTAAATCTTAACGTAAATTTCTTCATCTTCGGGTTGATAACACTGTTTTTGATAATAAAATTTCCCGTCGCTACAGTAATAACAATGATTTTTGCTTTTGTAATTATTGGCCTTCAAAACTTAATATTTAAACCGAAATTGTTAAAAATAGCCAATAGTCAGAGCCATGCTTCTGCAATGTACAACCAGCGTGCAAACGAAGCAATACTTAATATAAAAAGTGTTAAGGTATCCAACAATGAAAAGTTCTTTTATGAAAACTATAAAACAGCAATATTCAATTTTTTCAAAATAAGCAGACAGGCGCTATTTTTCAATACTATACCGCCCTACGTAACAGAGCCTTTTATTATAATTCTGTTATTTGTTCTGCTATCTGTAATTACAATTGAAAACTTTTCTGAGCCGGAAAAACTGGTTGCATCATTTGCCGTTATCGTATCGGCTATATTCCGGCTTTCACCTACAATTGCAAGAATACAGGTTAATCTGAACGGGATTAATTCAGTTCTTTCAATGGTAGATGAATTTCTTGCGCTTTGCAAAAAATTTGATATACAAAACGTAAAACCTCTTAAAACTCCTGATTACTATCAATTACAGGACAAAATTGAATTAAAAAATGTTTCCTTCGGATATACAAAAGACAAGCAAGCCCTCAAAAATATTAACCTTACAATAAAAAAAGGAGAATTTATCGGTATAGCAGGCCTTTCCGGTGCCGGAAAAACGACTCTTGCAGATATTATTGCAGGACTATTTGAACCTGATTGCGGCGAGTTTCTTGTTGACGGAAAAGCGCAGAATAAACCGCTTAAAATCGGGTATATCCCGCAAGAATTCTGCATTATTAATGGAAGTATTAAAGAGAATGTTAGTTTTGGTGCACCTGAGGCGGATTACAATTCTATAGTTGACGCTTTAAAAAAAGCACAGCTTTACGACTTTATAATTGAGAACTATAAAGAAGGAATTGAGGCAAATCCTTTTGTAGATTCGACAGGCTTCTCACAGGGTCAGAAACAAAGGCTTGCTATTGCAAGAGCGTTATATTCAAATCCGGATATTTTAATTCTGGACGAAGCAACATCCTCGCTTGATTTAAAGACAGAAGATGAAATTTGCAGCGTTTTAAACTCTCTTAAAGGTGAAAAAACAATTATAGCAATAGCACACCGATTATCAACAATAAAGTCTGCTGACAGAATTGTATTTATGAAAAACGCTGAGATAAGAGATATCGCAGCGTTTGATGAACTAATTTCTAAAAATAAAGATTTTAAAGAGCTTGTAGAACTTTCTGAAATTACTAAATAACTCTTATCTGATCCATTAATTTAGTAATTTTTTCTCTGAAAGCAGTATCAACAGGAGAAGATGTATAACCTTCAAGTCTAGCTGCTTCCTCACGTTCAATTAAATTCTTTTCCAAGAGAGCCAATTTTCTCATCGCAATGTTCATAAAAACCTCCTAACCTTATATATTTAACCTTACATATATATAAAGTCAATTTTTGATGGGAAATTGCGTCTTTTGTAAAGAAATATTAAGAAATTACCATTCAACTTTTTCTATCAGTTCAATTTCGTATCCGTCAGGGTCGTTGATAAATGCGATTTTAGAACCTTTGCCGTTTAAATCAAATGGTGGATAAAGATAATCATAACCAAGTTTTGCAATTTTTGCAGTAAAGGCATCAAGCGAGTCCACTGAAAAAGCAAAATGCCCGAATCCGGTTCCAATGTTGTATCCGTTTTCAGGTGTTTCGTCGTTTACAGTCAGCTCAATTTGACAGGTATTTTCTTCATCTGTTAAAAAGTATAACCAGCAGTCTTCCAACCTCTTTTTGTGGTCGAGTTTCATATTCAATACTTCGGTATAAAATTTTAAAGACGCATCAATATCTTTAACTCTAATCATTGTGTGCAAAAATTTCATATGCCCTCCTTTTTTTATTGATTATATCATGCTAGAATAGACATATGAAACATACATTTGAACAAAAAGTTTATTATTCTGATACTGATGCATACGGTGTTGTATGGCACGGTTCTTATCTTAGATGGCTTGAAATGGGCAGGGTTGAATACTGCGAAGACTTAGGGCTTAATCTTATTGAATTAGAAAAACAAGACATTGTAATGCCTGTTACAAATATGAATATTAGATACAAAGCATCTGGACGGCTTAATGATATAGTTGTTGTTGATACATGGATAAAAAAAATTACGCCGGTTACTGTTGTGTTTGAACAGACAATAAAAAATAAAGACAGCGGGAAATTATTTATTCAGGCTGAATTCGAGGTTGTGGCAATACGTAATAATGGAAGTCTGCACAGAAGAATGCCTGAAGTTTTAAAAAACGCATTTGAGAAGGTTTTATCATCATGCCCCGTTTAAACAAATACATAGCATCAACGGGAATTTGCTCCAGAAGGAAAGCTGATGAACTTATTCTGGCAGGAAGAGTTCGCGTAAATGATCAAAAAGTTGAAATTCTTGGTTTTCACGTGCGCGAAAAAGACAAAGTTTATATAGACGGCAAGCTTGTTAAACCGCAAAAGCTTGATTATTACAAATTTTATAAACCGGCAGGATACATTACAACTGCTGATGATGAAAAAAACAGAAAAACTATTTACGACCTTATTCCGGAAGAGCTTCATCATCTCAAACCCGTAGGAAGACTCGATAAGGATTCTACAGGATTAATTATTCTCACAAATGACGGTGAATTTATTAATGAAATGACACATCCGTCTATAAAAGTTCCAAAAGTTTATCTTGTCCACATTGATGGCAGATTTACAGCTGAAAATGCAGAAAAAATGCTTAATGGCATAGTTATTGAAACAGATTCCGGCGAGAAAAAAACAGCTTATGCAGAAACTCTTCCGATAGAAGTCAACTCAAAAAGCTCGGAAATACAGGTTGTTCTCTATCAGGGAATTAACAGACAAATCAGAAAAATGTTTGCAAAACTGGGGTTTGAAGTTAAAAGTTTAAAGAGAATACAGCATGCAACTCTCACGCTTGAAGGACTTAAAAGAGGACAGATAAAGGCAATTAAGCCTAAGCAGGTTAAAGAGCTTAAAGGATATATTGCAAAAATTAAGAGGGAATATGCTCAAAATAGCAATAACGGGTAATATTGCATCTGGAAAAAGCCAGGTTGAAAAATTTATTTCCGAAAAATATACAGTCTATGATGCAGACAAAATTGCACATCAAATCCTTGGCAATGTTGACAGAAAAAAGCTTGGTGAAAAAGTTTTTTCAGACCCTGCTGCAAGAAAGAAACTTGAAGAGTTTATTCACCCGAAGGTTAAAGATGAAATTTTAAAAATTTTTGAACAGAATTTGAACGTTGTCTTTATCTCAATTCCGCTTCTGTTTGAAACAGGATTTGACGCCCTGTTTGATAAAATTATTTTCGTGCAGTGTGATGACGATATAAGACTGCAAAGACTTATGCAAAGGAATGATTTCACAGAAGAACAGGCGTTAAAAAGGATGAATGCTCAACTGCCCCAAAAAGAAAAAATGCAAAAATCAGATTTTATAATTTACAACAATTCATCATTAGAAGATTTAGAAAAGCAGGTATTAATACTTGTTAGAGAGCTTTCTAGCCTTATATAATTCAAACACGCTCAACAGAAAAAACAGCCCGAATACTGCAAGGTAAGATTGATTAGAGTACACGAGAACGTTTCCGCTTTTTTCCGGCTCAAAAAGGTTTAATAAAAATCCCATTGCTGTGCCCAGAAGTCCTACCATTGTAAAAAAGCAAAAATTCATAATGCTGACAGCAGTTCCAGAAACCATTTTTCGATTGGTTAAATGCAGCACCGGAACAAGAAGCGAAGTTAAGCTTGCATTGGCAGCTAAAATAAAGAATATTACTGCAATAAAATAAGTTCTTATTTCAAATATCAAACACAAACATATTATTAAAAGGCTTACAAAAGTTATTACAGCGGCATTTTTAAGAAATATTACTCTGTGGTTATGGCACATTTTGCAGAAAGAAGCATTTATAATATTGAAGATTGCAGCAATTACAGCCATTAGAGATAAGACCATTGCAGCCTTTGAGGCAGGCATAAGACAAAAATCTTCAAGGAACTTCTTACCGATAATAGCCTGTATTGAATAAGAAATTCCAAAGTTGCAGCAGGCAAAACTGAATAAATTACGGTTGTGCTTTTTGTGAAGAACCAATCTGAAAGGCAATGTCCTTAATTTTACTG
>OHFO01000361.1_pt1 | contig 12629 bp, 9 predicted proteins | sample 1567541 | NCBI WGS metagenome assembly OHFO01 (sample SAMEA3879595, study PRJEB24766) | human gut metagenome | biome: human-associated habitat; feature: feces | place: USA | collected 1985/1987 | reverse complement strand
ACTTCTCTATCAAAACATACTGCTTTCAAATAAGTTTCTGTATCCTCATTTTCTCCCATCAGAATATTGTTTTTTATACTGTCATCAAATAATTCCGGGTCGTGTCCTAAATAACCAATGGTTCCGGTTAACACACTATTTCCCATCTCGTTTAACTCTCTGCCTGCAAAACGGATACTTCCCTGATAAGGATATTCGCACAGAAATGTCTTTCCAAACGTGGACTTGCCGGACGCAACGGCACCGGTAACACCAATGATCTGTCCCGGTTTTGCAGAAAATGTGATATCCTCATAAATATCTGTCCCGCCCGGATATGCAAAACTCAAATGGGAAACCGTAAGCTCTGCCTGTTTTTGCACTCTGCTTTCACTTTCATGTTCCACACATTTCATGAGGGGTTTGATCCTCTTCCAGGAAACCTGTGCCTTGTGAACTGCGTTAAAAAGTTTTGCCGCACTCGATGATTTTACCGAAAGTTTGGTAAAACAGGTAAGAAATGTGGTAAATGCCGCAACATCCCAGACTCTCCAGCCACTTCCAAGCACGTTTTTACCTCCAAAATATAAAATGAAAATGACACCCGCCATCGAGATGACACGGTAGATTGGCAGAAATGCCGCGCTCCATATATTCGCCCGCACCGCAGATTTTTCGTAAGCTGAAAGATTTTTCTCATACGCATTTTTTCGCTCCTGCTCGCATCCATAAACACGATAGGTGACCGCATTGGATGCCCGGTCTAAGGTGGCGGCACTTAAGATCCCGGACTGCTCCTTATAGGCTGCCCCGGTTCTCTGCACAATTCCTTTCATCTTCTCTGCCAGAAAATACGAAACCGGCGGGAACAGCATGCTTAAAAGCGCAAGTCTCCAGTCATAAAAGAGAAGCATTCCGGCATATGCAAGCAAAGCTACCCCTGTATCAAATATCTCCGTGGTAAATTTCCGCATGCCCTCCGCACAGTCATCCACATCCAGAATCGCTTTTGTCATGACATTTCCGGCGCCTTCCTCTTCCAGTTCTGCCCGGCTTTTATGCACAAGGCTGTCATACAGAACATGTTTCATGCGCCGGTTGACATTGTTTGCAAAACGTCTCACATAAAAACGCTTGATATATCTGGAACTCTGCACCACTGCGATTGCGATCACATAGGCTGCGACCAGTTTTCCCATATCAGGAAATCCTGCCCTGCCGCCAAGGATATCCACCAGACAGCCCGCCATTTTTCCCTCAAACCATGGTCCGGCAAGGAGTCCTAAATTGTAAATCAACCCGGAGACTGTCACCGCAAGAAGAACTTTCCACTCCATTTTAAAATAGGAAATCACATGGTCTGCCTCAAATTTTTGTTTTTCACTTCCAGCATTTTTTCTGTCGTACTTATCACTCATCTGACTCACCATCCATTTCCATCCTGTCGTCTGAACCGGACTGCACGAGTTTTGACACATCGCAAAACTCTACCCGCCGCTGTTCCTTCGACCGCCAGTAAAGTTTATCTAACGTCTCAAGAAATGCTGTTTTTTCCTCCTTGGGCAGCTCCGCTAAAAGCCACTCATAAAACACGCTCTCAATGGACGTCTTTGAATTTTTTAACTGTTCCGCTTTCTCTGTCGCATACAAAAGCTGGCTTCTTCCATCCTCCGGGTTCGGTTTCCGGTAAAGATATCCTTTGCTCTCTAAATTAGCCGCACGCCTTGCAGCAGCCCCTTTATCAATCTTTAACTGCTCTCTGACTTTCGCCTGTGTGACGCCGGGATTGTGCCGGATGAAATGGATAAAATCAAATTCTGCCGTTCCGATTCCTTCCTCTTTCATCATCTTTAATGTAAACTTCCCCGCTTCACGCGCGATCTTTGTGATTTTTCTTCCTGACTCGTCCATTGCGATCTCCACTCCTAACCAACTCTGAAAATTAAAATCTAACTTATGACTTTCCAATTAGCATACAAAAAATAGATGTACCTGCATCTAACCAGATGATAGTACATCTATTTTTGTGTGTCAATTTATCTTTTTCTTACTTTGCACAGGAAAAAACTTTTTCCTGATTTGATTCATCAATGAAATCTTTCTTACTTCTCACTCCAGATTTTTCTATATTTCATAAAATAGTAAATACTCATGATCATACTGAGTATCTCGCCCGTTGTGATCGACAGCCAGACTCCGTCCATTCCAAGCAGATTTGGTAATATCAGTACCGGCAGCAAATATCCATATACCAGTACACTAGCCCATGTTTCTGCTATTTTTACTCCACCTTCGGCAGCCCTGCAAATCCCACTGCAAGCTCTTCATCGGTCGGAATATAGTCTGTCATCTCTCCATTGTTAAACTTCTCATATGCAACCATATCAAAATAGCCGGTTCCGGTAAGTCCAAAAACGATAGTCTTTTCTTCTCCGGTTTCTTTACATTTCAACGCCTCGTCAATGGCAACACGAATCGCATGAGAACTCTCCGGTGCCGGAAGGATTCCCTCTATTCTTGCAAACTGCTCTGCTGCTTCAAATACAGAAGTCTGCTCTACACTCCTTGCCTCCATCAGTCCGTCATCATAAAGCTGTGACAGAGTTGAACTCATGCCGTGATAGCGAAGTCCTCCGGCATGGTTTGCAGATGGAATAAATCCGCTGCCAAGTGTATACATCTTTGCTAACGGACAGACCCTTCCGGTATCACAGAAATCATATGCATAGCGGCCTCTCGTAAGACTCGGACAGGATGCCGGTTCGACTGCGATAAATTGATAGTCTTTTTCACCACGCAGCTTTTCTCCCATAAACGGAGAGATCAGACCCCCAAGATTGGAACCGCCGCCTGCACATCCGATAATGATATCCGGCGTAATATCATACTTTTCCAGAGCAGCTTTTGTCTCAAGTCCAATGACTGACTGATGTAACAATACCTGATTTAACACACTTCCCAATACATAACGATATCCTTCTCTCGTCGTTGCAGCTTCTACTGCCTCGGAGATTGCACAGCCAAGACTTCCTGTTGTGCCCGGATGCTCTGCTAAAATCTTTCTTCCGACTTCTGTTGTCTCAGACGGTGACGGGGTTACACTTGCTCCATATGTGCGCATTACCTCACGGCGGAATGGTTTCTGTTCATAGGAAACTTTTACCATATAGACTTTACAGTCAAGATCAAAATAAGCACACGCCATAGAAAGTGCAGTTCCCCACTGTCCAGCACCTGTCTCTGTTGTCACACCTTTTAATCCCTGCTTCTTTGCATAATATGCCTGTGCAATCGCAGAGTTTAATTTATGGCTTCCACTTGTATTGTTTCCCTCAAATTTATAGTAGATCTTTGCCGGAGTCCCCAGTTTTTTTTCCAGACAATATGCTCTCACCAGTGGTGACGGACGGTACATGCGGTAAAAATCACGGATCTCCTGTGGAATATCGATGTATGGGTTGGTATCATCGAGTTCCTGTTTTACCAGTTCATCACAGAATACATGCCCCAGTTCCTCCGCGGTCATCGGTTTTAGAGTTGCCGGGTTCAAAAGCGGTGCTGGTTTGTTCTTCATATCAGCGCGCACATTGTACCATTGTGTCGGCATCTCATTCTCTTCCAGATAAATTTTATACGGTATTTTCTTTTCGCTCATCTTCTCCTCTTTTCCGCAACTTTTATCGTTACTTTACTGTTATGATTCTCTGATTCATGATTTTATCTATATTTTAGTATGTTAGCACATTGAAGTGTCGCAGTCAATAACTTTGGATCTTAATATCGGCATCGACGAAAGCCGTAACACCTGTTTACCCCAAATTGCGTTTCTTTTTATTCCACTCTTGCAACACTGCTGACACCCTCCGGCGTCCGCTGCTTTGTCACAATTATTTTTTTGTCGATCTGGTCTTTTAATTCAGATACATGTGAAATAATTCCTACCAGACGATTTCCCTCGGTGAGCTGCAGCAATGCTTTTAACGCCTGTTCTAAGGCATCCTCATCGAGTGATCCAAATCCCTCGTCCACAAACATGGAATCCATACGGATTCCACCCGCATAAGACTGTATCTCATCCGACAGTCCAAGCGCAAGTGACAATGATGCCTGGAAAGACTCCCCACCGGAAAGCGTCTTTACACTGCGCTTTGTCCCGTTATAATGATCAATCACACAAAGTTCCAATCCTGCTTTTTCCTTGCGGCTTCCTGTCTCTTCCTCACGTTTTAATTCATACTGCCCGCTGCTCATCGTAAGCATCCTCCGGTTTGCTCGGATCAGTATCCTGTCAAAATAAGCCATCTGCACATAAGTTTCCAGTTCAATCTTTGCCTTACCGTTTAACATTCCACTTGCCGTATCGGAAAGAGATTTCATCCAGACATACTTTTGTTCGGTCTGTGCGATCTCTTTTTGTTTTTTGTTGACATTTTTACAGATTTCCCTATTAGTACAATAAGATGTATATTTTGAAGCCCTGTTTTCTTCCATCTCATTTCTTTTTGCACGCAGTTCTCCCGCCTGCTTTTCGATCTCTTCTTCCGGAAACGATATTGCTTTCTCTGTTTCCTCAATCTGACGAAGCAGCATCTGAATGACGCCCTTTTCCGTCTCTCTGTTTTTTTCGTAATTATGATACGCTTCTCTTGTCTTTTCTCTGTTCTCTTCTAAATTTCTTTTTTTCAGGGTAAACTCGTTTATCTGTGTCTGTACCCTCTCTTTTGTTACATCCTTTACCTGCTCTTTCAGCTCATTGAGATTCTTTTCTTCATTTGCGTACTCTGTCTGCAGACGTACCAGCTCCTGTTCTGCCACATTGATCTGGTCGGCAAGTGTTTTTATTTCTGTTTCATCGAGCGGAATCTTTTTTTCTAAGGCAGTCTTTTTTCGTTCGTCTTCCTGTTTTTTGGAAAGTTCCGCTTTTTTCTCATCGGCTGCTCTTTGCAGCATAGTAATCACAGACTGTACATGGTATGGTTTTGCATCAAAATCTTCTATTGACAAAACCTGACTCCCATCAGCGTTTTTTATGGTCTGTAATGTATTGACATCTGTATCTCCAGTTAAAGTGCTCTGATTACATGTAATTAAATTACATGCAGATTTTATATCGTCACTGATCTGCTTTTCGGCAATTTCCCTGTTTCCGGTCAATTTTGCAATTTCTTCCTGAATACTGCTGATTGTTCCTCTTATCTTTTGTATTGTTTCTTCGCTTTCTTTTAATTCATCTTTGATCTGCTCTGCACGTTTCCTGTTATTTTTTGCCTGTAAAAACTGCGTGTTCCGTTCGTTTTCAATCTGCATAAGCTGTGCAAAAACAGTTTTTTGATCCTCTGTCTGCTCTATGCCAGTTCCACAGTCTGCAACGTTTTTCTTCCACTGCTGTTTCTGCTGTGTGCACCGTTCTGTCGCCGTGGCAAGCATCTGTCCAAGATTAATGTTCTGTTCGTTTAACATAACCAGTTCATCCTGCGCAGACTGCATCTGTTCTTCTAATACATGCTTGACATCCAGATCCTTTTTCGCTTTTTCTTTCTGATCTTTATATTCTTCCCTTCTCGCCTCATCAGCACTCTTTTGCCTTTTTGTCTCCGTCTTTATTTCATTTAAAGACATTCTGACATCAGGCTCACCAAGCAGTTCTCCTGCATCCTTTAGGACTGCTGACATTTTCTCATTTTCCTGTGTCACGAGCTGATGCGCTTTTTCACTCAGTCTGCTGACTGACTCCCTTGCCTTTTCATCCTCCGCTTTTGCCTGTTTTAACACTTCCCGATCCGGAGTTTCCTGTGGTATGACTGCCAGTGTCGGATGATGTATGGCTCCACAGACCGGACAGGGTTCGTCTTCCTTTAATCCCTGCGCCAGCATTCCCGCCTGTGCATCCCAGAATTGCTGTTCTATCCTCCGGTATTGTTCACTGATCTGTTTCTGCTCTGCGGCTGCTTTCTGATACTGTTTTTGAGTTTTCTCCCTTTCTCTGCTGACTTTCTCCCAATCCTCTAACCTGTTTTCCAGCTCTTCGAGCCTGCGTATCCTCTCTGATACTTCCAATATTGCTTTCTCTGCCTGTTCTCCCCTGCTGTCTGCACCAGAAAGCTGCTCCCACGTTTCTTTTTGCTGCTGTAAATCCCTGCTTTTTACCTCATATGATTTCTGTACGTTTTCCAGTTCTGTACCAAGTCTCTTTACTTCTCTTTCTGATGTGTTCAACTGTTCTGCAATCTCTGTCAGATCCTGTATTTTCTGTCGGATTTCTTTTACTTCCTTCTCATAGGCAATCTCCTGTCCTGCCGCATCCTTGTTCTGCTCCTGTTCTTCTTTTAACAGTTGCTGCTGTTCTAAAAGACTGTTTTCTGTTTTCTTTTTTAAATCAAGTTTTTCCTTTTGATCTGAAATATGCTCCTCCAGCGCACGGCTCCTGTCTCTCTGATTTTTCAGCGTATCCATTTTTTCTGTGATCAGTCGCATTTCATGCTCTATGCGTTGTATTTCCGCAGTAATGCCCTCATAAGATTTTAAGGTCTCTTTTTCCTGCTGCAGTTTTCCCTCCAGTTCTGTTCGTCTCTGTTCATCCTGCTGCTTTTTCTGAACCTTTTCTTCCATATCCTGGTGCTTCTTTTCCTGCGACAGACCAATTTCCTGTATTTTTTCAAACAACACCAGCTTCTGTTTATATTCTTCAATCGTTCTGCCTAATTTTTCACAGCATTCCGCTTCCTCTCCTGCCCTGTCCATATCCGCTTTTGCCTGCACCAGAAGCGCTTCTAAGTCCTTCAGCTTCTGCTGTTTTTCTTCCAACAACCGCCTTCTGTCTGCATTTTCACGCACTTTCCCGCTAAGTTCATCCATATTTTTTATTTGCTGATCCAGCGCCTCTTTTTCCTTTTGCAGGCACTCCAACGCAGATTCTTCCGCTTTACAAAGTTCTTCTAAAAGTGAGATTCCCTCCTCGATCCTGCCGTCAAATTTTTCCTTTTTTAAAAGATTTATTTTTTCTGCGATCCTTGTCCCTTCTTCATCCAGAGAGTCACTCTCACAGACAATTCCCTCCATATACTGATTGATGCTGCGCCGCAGTTCATCATATTCTTTCCACTATTTTTTTACGGCATCTTTCAGTTTGTCCTGCAGCACACGATAAATATCCGTCCCGAATATCTGACGAAAAATCTTTCCTCTCTCCTCCGTATTGGCAAACAATACTTTCTGAAAATCCCCCTGTGCGATCATTGCTATCTGGGTAAACTGTCTGCAGTCTAAACCGATCAGCTCTGTGATGGCGCGTGTGACCTCCCTGCTTTTTGTCACTGGTTCTCTGTCATCCGGGTACTCTAGTGTGGCATTTGCCTTTTCCGTTGTCATTCCCGTTCCACGTCCCTTCGGACGCATATATTCCGGGTTACGCTCTACTGTATACCGTTTATTTGCGTACTCAAATGTCAGACGCACGAATGTTTTCACGTCATCTTTTGCATATTTGCTGCGGAACATATCCGCTTTGCGCACATCACCACTGGCTTCCCCGTACAGCGCAAACGTGATTGCATCAAAGATCGTGGTCTTTCCTGCCCCGGTATCCCCTGTGATCAGAAATAATCCCTGCGATCCAAGCCGTTCAAAATCTATGGTCTGCTCCCCCGCATACGGGCCAAATGCACTTATTGTAAGACTGACTGGTTTCATAAATCGTTCCTTTCCTGCCGCTCCTATTTTCTCTCAAATCCCAAATATCTCGTTCCCTGAAACATCAGTTTTCCTGTATTTGCTTCTCAAACTATTTTTTCAGGAACTTGTCAATGTACCATCTCTTCCATCAGTTCTCTGACAAAATCCTGCTGTTCTTCACTCATCTGCTGATTATTCTGTATCTCGTAAAATTCTTTAAACAGTTCCATCTCTGATTTTTGCTCCACATGTTCGGTCACCTCAACCTGCCTGCTCTGTCTGGTTCTGCTGTTATCATAGACAAGCTGCATCAGATTCGGGTATACCGTCCGAAGTTTTGCCATTCCATCCGGCACATCTTCCTCATCGGTCAGTGTAATCTGCAGATAATCTTCTGTTTCTGTGCCCTCATAGAAATCTTTCGACATCAGTTCCATGTATGTTCCCCGGATCTTTCTCAGATCACGAAGCGGTTTTAACGGAACTTTTTCAATGAAAATATCTCCCTTTTCCTTTATCTCCAGGACAACAACGGACTTTTTCTGTTCCGCCTCGGAAAAAGAATATTTGAGCGGGGTTCCGCAATAGCGCAGTGTCTCCCTCTCGATATGCTGCGGGCTATGAATATGCCCTAATGCAACGTAATCAAAAACATCAAACACTTCCGCCCCGATCTGGTCTAATCCACCCACCGAAACTTCCTCCGACTCACATCGCGAAGCCCCTGTCACAAACTGATGTGCCACCAATATATTCCGCTTTGATGCGTCCACCGGCATATGAGATACGACAAACTGCAGGGCATCCTGATATGTTTCCACTGTCTCCACATCATCTTCCTGTGCCAGATCCTGTTTTGTCCCGGCATCTTTTTTTCCAATGGATATCCCCTCTGTCACTTTCCTCCACGCATGGCGCACGACCGCCGGGCGGATAAACGGCAGCAGCCAGATGCAGAGTTCCCCATATGCATCCTGACATGTAACACACCTCACCTCTCCATCATAAACCGGTGAAACATAGACTTCCCGGCTGCTCATAAGCTGTGCACCAAATGCAATACGTTCCGCGGAATCATGATTTCCACTGACTGCAAACACCTTTTTCCCGCAATCAGCAAGTCCCGTGAGAAACTGATCAAACAACTGTACCGCCTCCGCAGACGGAACCGGCTTATCATAGATATCCCCCGCGATCATAACCGCATCCACCTGTTTTTCCAATGCGATCTCTTTGATCTGCCGTAAAATATATTTCTGATCTTCGATCATGGAAAACTCATTGACTCTTTTTCCAATATGCAAATCCGAGATATGAAGAAATTTCATGCTCTCCTCCTATACTATTTCATTCGTAATACTTTACTTAACTATACCATATAGCGTCCCGAAATACAAACATATGTTTTGTTTTTGTTGCTTTTTCACAAAAAAACAGATCTCAGAAAATAAAAACCACTTTCTGGAGATCCATTTTTCTATTTATTTTGTTTCCATTGTAACAGCAATGCCGAATTGATGATGACGAGCACAGAACCTGCATTATGTACCAATGCTCCCACGACCGGATTTAAAATTCCGATGATTGCAAGCACGATCGCCACAAAGTTAAGCCCCATCGAAAAACTCATATTGCATTTGATCGTGATCATCATCCGCCTGGATAATGCAATCAGATGCGGCAGTTCTTTTACTTCATCATCCACCAGCGCAATATCTGCTGCATCCAACGCAATATCACTTCCAACACCGCCCATCGCAATTCCGATATCCGCTTTTTTCTGTTCCGCCGGCAAGGTAATCTGCGCTAAGACATCCTCACACGGCACATCCTCGTCAACCATACGGTCGATTGCCTGTACCTGACCAATGATTTTTGACAGTCTTATTTTTCACTTATCTCTTCCAGAATTTCTATCGGATGCGCATCAGTAACAAAGATCATTCCATCGTACAATTTTTCCGGCGATTGTGATGTGCGGTAACTGCGTGGGAAAAGTCCCATAAAAATTGCACTGTAGCCCTCTCCTAACGATCCCATAGAAACATGATCTGTAATCTGCTCTTTCAGTTGTGAATTTTCCGGAACCTTTGAAAAATCCAGCCAGCTCATATCATAACCAGCTTTCTTCGCGGCTTTCGCTAGAGGATCATAGGAATAAAACGTGTGCGTGATACGCTTTCCATCATTTTTCGGAAGATTGCAGTTCGTCTTGTAAAAATCCGTTCCAATCGCAAAATATCCGTCCCCCAGTTCATCGGAAAGAATATTCCCCATCACTCTGGTACCTGCGCCATAATTTCCAAACCGCTCTATATGCCCATTGTGACCTGAAATAAAAATACAGGAATTGCCCCTCTGTTCTTCCATAGAAAGGATCCACAGCACATTTTCTGCCATCAATTGGTCTCTGAGCACATTTCCTTCTACGGCAGAATTGATCACTTTCCCAAGAGAAATATTCTGCAGCAGCGTATCTGCCAGATGATCCGCCTGTACAATGTCCTTTACATCTGATTTTTGTAATTCTTCTTTTATTTCTGTGATCACTCTGCTCTGCTGTTCAACATCATACTCACTGTGCTGTTCTTCTGTATCCTCCAGTTTCTTCAGTTCTGTCACATCTATCCCCGCCTTTTCACATGCTTCAATCAGATACTGCAGATTATAGGACCATCTTTGCATGTCAAACCCATAAAACCTTAAATCATCTCCATCTTTTGCAGTCTCATTGTATTTTCGCATATAAGAGATCAGATCTGCCATCTCATCAGTTCTGTATATTGCAAAGCCAATCGCCGCGGCAGCCTGCTCTGCCGTTCCTTCCCCACCGTGAATGTAGCGGTTCACATACTCGCATCCACCGTAGTCTCCCTCCAGTGCAAATGCTCTTATCCCGGCATTTTCCACCAGATTTTGAAATACGGAAAGTTTTAACTGCTGAAACTCTGCATTTCCATGGGATGCCTCCCCCAGTGCCACAATTTTTGTTTTCTCCGGTATCTTTAAGTCCTCCACCTGCTCTGCATATTGTGCAAATTCCGTTGTATCTGCACATGGTCCGGTTCCAAATCCTCCAAAATGGGAATATATGCTGCCGGCGGCAACTATACCTAACAGGATTATACCTGCGACAGCCCAGATTCGCGAATGTTTTTTCTTTTTCATAAATTTTCCTCCCCAAAAATTATCTGCTTTACTTAATTCACGACTTTATCTTAACAAAAAAGGAAATGTACCGCCATTTTATTAGCTTACATTTCCCTGATAAATCTTACATTTTTGTAAGATTGGAAGAATCTTCAAATTTATATTGCAAGATAACTTTACTTCCCAAAAGTGTGATCGCCTTTTGTGGACAATTACATATACAGCGGTAACACATCGTACATTTGCTGCCTGGATGAGGTCTTCCATTCTCCATCGTGATATTTTTCATGGGGCAGATTTTTGCACACTTACCACACCCCACACAATCCTGATTTATTTTCAGCTGATCCGTATATCCCGCTGTCTTTTTATAAAACCAGAGCCTTTGTCCAAAAAGTCCTGCTATATGGGCGAAAATTGTCAACCCCTCCGCAGGATAATCCCCCTGCCTGATCCGTTCTGCAGCTTCTTTCAATTTTTCATCCGCTTTTCTGATAATCTTTTCATTTTCTTCTGCAGATTTTTTCAACATTTTACTGTCACATATGGAATCCGGCATTTTAATATGTACGCCGCCTAAAATCACTGCTCCGTATTTTTTCAGAAGTCTTGCTGCACATCCGGAGCCGTCCCCGCTAAATGCTCCCATGGTCGCGACACATATCATTTTCCTGCCTTTCCATAAAGAGGCATGCATTTGGATAAAATCTCTTACCATGTATGGTGCATTCGAAAACTGCGTCGGATACCCAAGGATCACTGTTTCGTTTCTTTTTATTTTATCAATGATAAATTCATCTTCTAACGGAACCACATCGGCTGACGCATCGATTAATTTTACCAGCTTTGTAACGCAGTATTTCGTATTACCTGTACCACTCAAATAAATTCCTAACATACACTTACTCTCTCCCGATAGAATTTTATGCATTTCCTTTAAGTGCAACCTCAACCGCCTTCTTAATAACAATACTCGAATTCGTCGCACCTGAAACTGTATCGACGTCTATTCTCTGTTCATCAACGATCTCATTTGCAACAGCTTCCGCGGCTTTGCCACGTTCCTGTCTGTGTTCTAAAATACGAACATCTATAATCTTCCCACCACTCACATCTACTTCCACTTTTGCATATATAAAATTCACATCATATTCTCCGATATAAACTCCATCCGGAATATCCGAAATATTTACTTCTTCAATAGTCGTTTCCTTTACCGCCCGCTTATACTCTCCAACACGATCTATATAAGCAGTTCCAAAAATTGATGCTAAAAGAAGAAACAACATAATAAGAATCATCACTATCTTTTTTCTGGATATACTCATTTCAAACTCCTCATCTTTCTATTATTCTGGTATTTTCTCTATGGAATGGTACAACATGCCAAACCCATCCTCTAAAAATTCACTCTTCGATAAATCCATCGACATTTTGATATATTCTTCCTTATTCGCTGCAAGCTGTATCAGTCCTGCTAACATTCCCCAGAACTGAAAGATCGTAGGCATTATTTTTAAATCCTCTCGCAAATCACCATTTTGAATGCCTGCCACTAAAAATTCTTTCATTTTTTCATTGATTTCTTCCCCCACATGATAGGTAGCTTTCTCTTCTGGCAGGTAATCATGATCTTTAAAATCAACATTAATTTTGTCCAACACCATTTTAAAATAAAACGGAAATTCCTCCTGATACTGTATTAAACCTTTACAGATCATATCGTATCTAGCCCTTGTTGTCTGCTGCTCTTCTAACGCAGCAACTATATATCCATATAATTTTTGCATGCTCTCTAAAACCAGCAGACCAATGATCTCCTCTTTGTT
>OHFO01000356.1_pt1 | contig 12676 bp, 7 predicted proteins | sample 1567541 | NCBI WGS metagenome assembly OHFO01 (sample SAMEA3879595, study PRJEB24766) | human gut metagenome | biome: human-associated habitat; feature: feces | place: USA | collected 1985/1987 | reverse complement strand
ACCGTCTTTGTGTGAATAATTCGTTTTCCGGTGCTACTATTTGCCATACCGGTTATCGTTCGGAGGATTATAGCGACCGTTCTTTTATCACCCGGATGAAGGCGTTGGGCTGTCCTGATATTATTTTTATTTTTGGCGCGACTAATGATTATTGGGCGAAATCACCTTTAGGAGAGTATCAGTATGCGGATTGGTCCAAAAAAGATTTATATTCTTTCCGCCCTGCTATGGCTTATATGCTGGATACAATGATTGATTATTATCCTAATGTGGAGATTTATTTTCTATTGAATGATGGTTTGGGAGAGGAAATCAGTGAATCGGTCAGAACGATTTGCAAACATTATCAGATAGATTGCATTGAACTGAAAGGGCTTGATAAAATGAGCGGACATCCTTCGGTGAAAGGGATGAAGCAGATTAGTGAGCAGGTGAAGGCGTATATGAATTCCCGGCATAATTGAGTATGACGGTTTGTGTGGTGATTATTTTAGAGGAATAATGATAAACAGTTTCCGATGATATTTTAGTGAAAGATATACTGGTTGAAGTATATTCTCTCACTAAAATATGCCTATCACTTCTTATTTTACAAAAAACAATCGTCAAATGTCTTTCAGTTATAATCTAATCTCGGTGGTTAGAGCAGGTAAACCAGAAAGTTTTTTCATTGTGATTTCATTAAAGTTTCTTTTTTAGCCTTTAAAAATGAAGAGAGCTTATTTATTTCGCTTCTATACTTTCGTTCGTTGACCCTGTTCTTATTTTCTTCTGGATCTATGTGATGGTCAAACAACATTCGGGAATGAATCTTTTCTTTTTGTTTCCATTCCGCATAGTTGTATCTATTGCTAACAGCATTGTCTCCCCCTTCCCATTGGATATATACTTGGTCTTTTATTTTTGCTTTTAAATTTGTTAAAATAGGAACAAAACTAGTGCCATTTAATTGATTCTTTGGTATGGGCAAATGACAAAGTTCACATAGTGTTGGATATAAATCTACGAATTCTACCATGGACTTAGTTTTTCCTTTTTTCAATCCGGGAACACGTACAATTAAAGGAACGTGAGTAGAACGATCCATTAAATTATGCTTACCGAGAAAGTTGTGTTCCCCTAGATGCCAGCCATGGTCTCCTAGTAATACAACGATGGTATTATTTGCTAAACCTAGCTCATCCAGGGCATCCAGCACTTTTCCTATTTGGGCGTCAACATAGCTTAAACAGGCGTAATATCCGTGTTTGGCTTCTTTCTGAAAATAGATATCATCTGCTGTGGTAGTACGTGCGTAAGCATAGATTTCTCCAGAGTTTTTAACTTCATCCGGCAAGCCTGCAGGGCGAAAACGATTATTGGCAACTGGAATTTTCTCTCGGTCATATAAATCCCAATATTTTTTAGGGGCATTAAAAGGTAAATGTGGCTTCCAAAATCCACATGCCATAAAGAAAGGTTTTCCTTGTTCTTTTAAACGTTTTAAGTCTGCAATGGCTTTTAATGCCAGTTTTCCGTCATCATAAGCGGTGTCAGGTACTTCAGCCCACTCACAAAAAGGCCCTCGCATTGTTTTGGGATTGATAGTTCGTGCGGAGACTTCATTCATCCATAATTCCCATTTATTGTATTCTGCCCAATATACATCATATCCGTCGGGATGTTTACGGTAAGGAGGTTCACTCCATGAATTAGCATGATCTGAAAGATGGTGGAAAACCTTGCCGTTTGAGATTGTGTAATAGCCATGTGATGTAAACCATCTTGATATCGGAATTGCGGTTGGGCAATCTTTGCTGGCATAAGCGGAATAGTTGACAAAGCGATCTGGATAGTGTGGATACACTCCTGTCAATAAACTGGCGCGTGAAGCTCCACTTACTGGGATATTACAGTAAGCGTTCTGAAATAATAACCCGCTGGCGGCAAAACGGTCAATATTGGGGGTCTTTACTTCTTTTACCCCATAGCATCCTAACTCAGGGCGCATATCGTCTGCCATCAAGAATAGAACGTTCATTTTCTCTGTCTGTGAAAATACAGACAGAGAAGAGAAGGCAAGCATTGAAATGCTTGAAAACAAAGTATATTTTAACTGCATAATTTTATTTATTGTTTTCCCATCCAGAATTTTGTTCTAGAGCAGGATTGAGTGCCAATTGATTTAGAGGAATTGGATTTAGATAGTAATGTTCCAACCATCCTAGGGGTTTCTCAAAATAATATACATATCCTTCATTGTTGGAGGGACCATTCATAACTTTTACATTAAATTCACTTGCATTTTTTAAATAGACCCCAGTAGGTTGTTTGTCTACGTAATGTCCTTTTTTCCAGCGGCGTAAATCGTCCAGACGAGTTCCTTCACCCATTAATTCAACGCGGCGTTCACGGCGGATTTCCCATAGTAACGGATTTACATCTTGATCTCTGTCAGGATCAAAATCTGTGGTAATATCTGTCAAGACCATATCGGCCACGTGAGCACGTTTTCTCAGTTTATTAATAGTTTCATCTGCTATAGATTGATCGAATTGCCCTAGTTCATACATTGCTTCGGCATAATTCAACAGTATCTCACCGAGTCTGAATAGGGGAGCGTCTGTAGTACAAACTCCATTGGCAGTGCTGGCATCGGTATGAGTATTATAGTATTTCCATACCCAGAAACCCATTTGGCTGGCATTCCATCCCTGTCCCCAATTGACATTTTTGAAATGAGGTTGCCCTTTGGTTATAAAACCTTTGAAATTAGATGTCGGCAACCGGTGATAAGTTTCTTTAGAAATTGTTGCCATCAAGTCAATATATTCACGTTCAGAGGGATTGTCTGTGAACTTCCATTGAGTGGTAGAGGCACTTGCTAGACTTACCATATAGGGAGGACATACTGTGTGATATAAACGATAATCCCGGTTGCGGAACTGTGCATATACATCTTTATCACCTCCGTATGTGGAACTGTTTTTGATAGGATGTCCGTCACTGCACAAATAACTGTCTACAGCATCTTTGGTTGCTTCTATTTGTGATTCGCCGGTTCTTACCATACGTGTGAGCCCATGGCATAGCTGGCTGGTAGCATACTCTTTGTATAGAATAATTCCATTTATGCCATCTAAAGACTCTGAGTTGAAAAGTTCTTCATAGTTGGGATGTAGGGTAGTATATTTATTCATGACTTCCTTGGAAGCCCGTGTACATTCTTCTAAATAGGTTGTGGCATTTTGTAGGGCATGATATTTTCTCCATGTACCTTCAAATAAACAAAAACGGGAAATTAATGATTGTACTACAGCTCGATTGATCGTATTATTGCCATCTCCGTCTACCTTGATATGTTCTTCTGCATATTTCAAGTTATTCAGAATATTTTGGGCTACAACATCCCGTGGGTCTCTAGGGGAATATAGTTCCTCGCTGTCTTCTGATAAAGCATGTTCTACCCATGGTAAATCTCCATATAGAGATAGCATTTTAAAATATTTATAAGCGCGAAAAAAATATCCAACACTTCTCCAATGTGCTTTTTCTGCATCATTCATGGATGACTGGTCTATATTGTCCAACATTAAATTCACCCGGCGGATATATTCATAGTCCCATGAATCAGAAGACGCAGGTACCTTAGCTTTCTGATACGCCCATTGACTTTCATTGCCTGAGACATGCTTGATCATATTGTCAGCTTCATAATCTCCTTTAAAAATCTCATCAGTTTGTCCTGTTTTATATGCATAGCCGAAAAAGACGTTATACAGTCCCCAAGCGTAAGTCTTGAAGTTTTCATATGATCGGAAAGAGGTTAATTCCGTTTGTTGATCTTTGGGATATACCTCCATAAAATCATTATTTAAACAAGAATTCATCAACAGGAAGAGTCCTACTCCTACTATATATTTTTTCATAATGTCAGCTTTTATTATAAACTTAAATTAATACCAAATGAGAATTGACGCATATAAGGATAAGTAAATCCACGTTGTCCCAAATTGTCTGTTACTACACGTTCAGCATCTATCCCTTTGGGCAGATGATCAAATGTAAAGAGGTTTTCTCCACTAAAAAATACTGATAAGTTAGTAATACCCAGTGGCTTGATCAGTTTTATGGGGAAGGTATATGATAAACTGATATTGCGTATGCTCAAATACGCCCCATTTTGCAAAAAACGGGTTTGTGTTTTTTGATTGGCTTTAGTATTTCCTTCTGCCTTTTCATATAAACGTGGAAAATAACTATTTGTATGTTCTGGAGTCCAGTAATTCAATTGAGAGTCAAACAAAGTTGAGTAAGCATCGTAATGTGGATAGAATAGCTCATTCATAAGCCAAAGATCCCGTTTGCCGACTCCTTGTAAAATAAATGACAATGAAATACCTTTCCATGCTGCGCCACCACGAATTCCGTACTGATATCTGCGAGTATCATTACCGATAATATGAGTATCGCCTGGTTCGTTTGACGTGTTTTTACCATTGTTTATAATACCATTTCCATCAAAATCCACATAAAGTATATCTCCCGGATTGGGATTATAACCTTCCATTTTGGGAATATTGTTTTTTAACTTTCCTTGACTGTCAAAATCTTCGGTAGTATATAAGCGGTCTGTAGTATACCCCCATATTTCACCTAATTCCATTCCTTTTCGGTAAATCAGATTGCCATCCGAATCTTTTCCTAGTAAGCCTACCTCATTGTCGTATTTTGTGATTTTCGTACGCGAGTCATATAGGTTAAAACCTAAATAATATTGCACATTGCCGATACGGTCATTCCAATCCAAGGATATTTCCCAACCTTTGGCGCGTAAGTCGGCAGAGTTTTGTAATGGGGCTTTGGCACCCAATACTCCTGGAAGTTCCATACCTGGAGCCAACATTCCTTTTGTATCCCGTTGGTACCAATCAAATACAACATTTAGGCGGTTATTAAACAGCCCTAGGTCAAACCCGAAATCCAAAGTACTAACTTTTTCCCAAGTGAAACTATTGCTGACTAGGGCTGGAGGAGCCAATGTTGTAGTAGCTTGTCCGTTTACAACCCAATTAGCCAATGGAGAATCCATGCCAGGAATAAAAGCATAAGGTTCTATACTTTGATTACCGATATTACCATAAGAACCTCTCAATTTTAAGTTAGAAAGAAAAACTTTACTCCATTCCATAAATTGCTCTTCACTGACACGCCAGCCTATGGAAACAGAAGGAAAGAAGCCGAAACGATTTTCTTTAGGGAATTTCGAAGAACCATCATAACGCCCGTTTGTTTCGAGTAAATATTTACCGGCATAAGAGTAATTTATCCTATAGAATACTCCTCTGACATGGTATTCCTCAAATTCATCACTGTTTTTATAATCTCCTGTAGCTTGTGATAATGAGGGTAAATCTTCGTTAATCATATCTGTGCGTGACGCTTTCATCATCTTATAGGCATTGCTTTCCTGATTGAAACCAGCCATAATTCCAATGTCATGTTGGCCTAATGTTTTGTTGTAATTGGCATATACATTAAAAGCATTATAATTGGTCGCCCGATTTTCTATTTCATATTTCGAATTTGAAACAGACTGTTCCTTGCGGAAGTTAGCTCCGTGAGCATAATTAAATTTCTTATCGAAAGTTGTGATTTCTCTAGTCTTTCTATTAAATGTATATTCACCGATTATTTTCAGATCTTTGAACGGAGTAATAGTCAGCTTGCCAAAGATGCGTAAGTCGTTTCTGTCATTTTCTTTAGGTGCTGACAGATTAATGAAATTATGAGGAGTATTGATAGGCAAGATTTCACCGTCTAGTTCCATATTACCTAATGGAAAATAAGATGGAAAGGCTACTGCTGCTCCCCAAATACCATAAGAAGCTGAAGTATAGGGAAGTTCTGAATGTGAATTCGCATATTTGATGTCTAATTCCGGAGTAATCCAGGAATGAATATCGGAACGGATGTAAGATGATATATTATAACGTTTGTATGAGTCTTTATCTGTAACAAGAATTCCGTTTTGATCCACCATCCCAGCTGACATTCTGTAAGATATTGATTTATTACCTCCTCCAACAGAAATATTATGTGTTTGTTGAAAACCTGTTTCCATCATATCGTTTAAGAGATCCGTTTCTTGTAAACTGTATCGAAGTCCGTCTACTACGGCATAACCGTCAGGATAATTGCCTGAATTAGTATCATATTCTTTCAATAACTCCAACCAGGTATCTACATTTTGTCCTGTTTGATATGATACTGTTCCCATATCTTTATAAGCTTGTACTGTTTGTAACGGAGTTGCTTTGTGGGGTAAATTACTAGGCTTACTGAATGAGAAGTTATTAGAGTAGTTGATAGAGAAGCGAGTGTCTTTCATTCCCTTTTTAGTGGTGACTAGGATAACTCCGAATGCAGCGCGTGCACCGTAAATAGCCGATGATGCGGCATCTTTCAATACAGAGATAGATTCAATATCATTAGGATCCAGCATATTTATGTCCATCTCTACATTGTCAACTAATACGAGCGGGGCACCTTCATTGATGCTGTTTACTCCCCGGATATTGAAAGACATTTCAGCACCGGGTTGGCCTGATGTGCCTGTTACCTGCAGTCCCGGCATTGCTCCCATCAGTACATTACTAACCGAAGTGACAGGACGATCACCCAATATTTCATCCATTTTTACACTGCTTACTGCTCCTGTCAGGTTGGCCTTTTTTTGTACACCGTATCCGACCACTACTACTTCTTCTAAAGTTTCAGTATCTTCTTTTAAAACAATATTTAGTTCTTTTTTATTTCCGGTGTTCATTTCCAGTGAGGCATATCCAATGTAGGAAATTTGCAATGTCGCATCGGTTGAGGCATCTAGTACAAACCGTCCGTCTATATCTGTAATCGTGCCTATAGATTGTCCTTTAATTTTTACGTTAGCACCTATAATCGGTTCGCCATTCACATCTTTAATGATGCCGGATATTTTTTTTGTTTCAGATGATTTTACATTGCCGGTTTGCTTGTCCGAAATAACGATTGTTTTAGGTGAAACAATACTATATTCTAGATTTCTGTCTTTTAAAGCTTGATTCAGAACGGTAGTGACCGAAATATTTTCCGCTGATATCGAAATATTTCGGTCAGCATCTAGAACAACACTACGATAAGAAAAACGATAGGGCGTTTGATTCTCGATAATGTTAAAGATCTCTTTTAATGATACATTTTTTACGTTTATCGTTATTAGTTTTTCCTGTGCCATAGATTCGAATGTACAGAAAAGAAGCAATAACGAAAACAAAGTGAACAACTTCAGTTGTGCGTGTTTGTTTTTCATACGATAGTAAATTTTAGATTAATGTTAGGCCCTGTGGGCATTGTCGTAAGTAAAGACAATGTATTTTTATAGAAGTACCGAAGATAAGATATGTTATAAAGCATACAAAACGAAGCCGCTTTCTCTCAATTTAGAAAGAAAGTCGGTTTTGATATTGATTGGATTTGATTCAAATGTCAGTCAAAATAATTTCTTTGCCTTTGATTTGCGCCTTAAGATGATAGGACTTTTCAATTACTTCCAGCACTTCGTTTAAATTGGTAAGAGGTAGTGTACCGGTAAAAGTGTCGGTGGGACAGTTTTTACAGGTGATGTTGATTCGAACATTATAGCTTTGTTCAATAGTATGGATGACTTCAGAGAATTTAGTATTTCTGAATATCATGTTGCCATGTCTCCATGCTGATATTTTTTGGGTGTCCTCTTCTGCAATGATGAAAATATTACCTGTTGATTGGTCTAATATTGCCTTTTGTTTCGGGTGAAGGATTACATTCTTATGACTTTGAGTTGCACCAAGCCATACGCTTCCTTCCTCTAGGGCCAGTTCGGCTGTTTTATGATCCTTTCGTACTAAAAGATTAAAAGTAGTTCCCAGTACCTTTACTTGTAGTCCTTGGGCATCTATGATAAAAGGTACTTCCTTGTTTTTATCGATCTGAAAATAACCTTCTCCATCAAAGCTGATTTTCCTTTCTTTTTTGTTATAGGTTTGGGGGAAGTATGCTAACCTGGATTCTGAATTCAGAGAAACAGCGGTGCCGTCCGGAAGAGTGACACTTGCCCGTTCTCCTCGAGCTGTACAGACAATCATTTCTTTGGTGGCAATTTGTCTGTTCTCATAATACAGATAGCCGGAAAGTATAATGAATACAGGCAATAATATAGTAGCGGCAATCTGGATTATACGACTAAAATCGAAGCCATTGCTTTTTTCTTCTTTTATGGAATTTTCGATCTGTGCCTTTATTTTGTCTATTTGTTTGTCGGGAACGGAAGTGACATCAATTTTTTCATTCATCCAAGTTTGATACATTTCTTCCCCTATTTCATAGTCCGACATGGATTTAATTCTATTTCTGAGTTCCTGTAACTCCGCCGGGGATAGTTCGTCATTCCTATATTTGGTTTCAAGTTTCTTCATTTATTTTTTTCTATTTATGACATCCATTTATGTTGATAGTACCGAATTTTATTTTCTAATTAATAAAAAGTAACATTAGAAGTAACCATATTTTGTTTAATTTCTCCTTTAGGGTCTTAAGTCCTAGTGAAAGCTGGTTTTTTACGGTTTGTTCGCTTAAAGAAAGTTTTTCTGCTATTTCTTTATTGGATAACTGTTTGAACCGGGATAGACGAATTACTTTTTGCTGAGTGTCTGGGAGCTTTTCTATTGTTTTGAGGAATCTGAATAGGAATTCATTATATTCCAGCTTGTAATGAGTGTCCTCGGTTGACAGGGTATCTATATGATAAATGTATTCTTCATATATGGGATGGTTTATTTTCTGACGGTATGCATTGATGAGACGGTGTTTAGCCATAATAAAAAGTAGAGAACGTAATGTTTCATCTTGTCTTATATTTATACGGTTAGACCACAGTTTTACAAAAACCTCTTGTACGATTTCCTCTGATTCTTCGGAAGATTTGGTAAATTGTAAACTATAAGCATACAGGCGTTTGGAGTACATTTGATAAATTTTGTCAAATGCCTTATGCGATCCTTGTTTTAAGTCATGAATCAAGTGTCGTTCTATATATTCTATGTGCTCTTCCAAGATATATGGTGTTACCTAAATGTGGATTAATCCCATAATATTCGTTTGCAAAGATAATCATTATGTATTTCTCTTGTGTATCTCTAGAACTAATTTTGTATGATATCTGAATATGTCTTTTAATTGTAAGAAATAGGTTCAATAGTAATTTTTTCTTGTTTTAAGACTAATTCTCTTCCTTATATTCAAACCATTGGTATGATGCTTTATTTATCGATTGTTTTCCATTACTTGTCGCATATATTCCGACTCCCGTACCATTAAAGCGGTTGACCTTATTATCCGACACAGCATCTACACTTTGTACCTCTCCCACTTGATAAAGCATATCATTTGACAAACCGGCATAGAATGTTAATGTAGCTCCTTTGGCTACCAAGCGTAATATGACAGATTTTTCCTTCCAAGGCAGTGTCGCAATTATTGTTTTTTTACCTAGAAGTACTTTTGTCAAACGGATTTCATTCTTTCCTTTCAGTAATGAATAATAGCCTTTAGCTGTACGATACAGAACCAAGCCCGCCCATTCGTTCACCCGACGGGTGGAGAAACTCATTGTCGTGGTGGCAGAAAAATTATGGGAATGTACACGGCGCAGAAGCATGGAGGGACATACCAGACTGTCTGCCATCTCAGGTCGGAGAGACAAAAACAAGTTGCCATCGGCAAAATGATGGAAAGGTTGCTCAGGGATACGCATTGTAGCCCATTCCGGTGATAAAGCAGAACTTTCAAAATCATTCTGTTTATCTGTCTTCGACACCGGCGTCCATGGTAAAGGTGGACGTTTCAACCGGTTTCCGATAACACCAATGCCGGGATTGAAGATAGGTTCACCGTTTTGAAAACTCACCTCACAAAGAAAGGTTTCGCGTCCTAAAGGCACCAGTCCTCCTTCCACAATTCGTTTACCGAGAAACACAGCATACCAATCTCCGGTCGGTGTCTGTACCAGATCGGCATGTCCGAGAGACTGCACAGGGTAGTCCTTGCCAAGATGGCGGTGTGTCAATACGGGATTGACGGTACAAGGTACATACGGTCCCCAGAGGGATTTAGCAGTGAGGGCGGTAACAGCATGGTTATAATCCGATCCTCCTTCAGCCATCAACAATAGATAGTGGTCCTTTATTTTGTATAAATGAGGCCCTTCGGCGTATTTTGCATTAGCCGCATGGCCATAGGCCAATGTTTTTCGTTCTCCGACCAGACATCTTTTTTGGAGGTCCAGCTCCTGCATCCATACGGCACACTGGGCAGGCCATGCGCTCTTAAAATCCCAGCGATTGCCTGTATAATAACAGCGTCCGTCCTCACCAAAAAAAAGAGAAGGGTCAATGCCGGGAGCATCTTTCAGCCACACCGGATCCGACCAGGGACCGGCCGGATTCTTGGCTGTCATGTAGAAATTGCCACCACAGCCATGAGCTGTGGTGATAAGATAGAATGTTCCATTATGATAACGCAAAGTGGGGGCCCAGATGCCGTCATTATCCGTCATACCGTTAAAGTCGATAGCCTTGGGATTGGTTAATGCATGACCGATAAGCGACCAGTTAGTCAGGTCACGGCTGTGATAAATAGGAAGTCCGGGAAACCATGTGAATGATGAAGTGACTAAATAATAATCTTCTCCTACCCGGCAGATGGAAGGATCTGGATGGAATCCCGTGCGAATGGGATTGGAAATGGAATCCGGAATAATCGTTTCTCCCATCATTCTTGCACACAAAAAAATAGTAACTAACAGTAAAAGTAATCTTTTTATTTTTCTGTTTAGAAATATGAAACTGCGCGTTATTATAATATTTCTCATCGTTATTTAATATATTAGCAATTATTATACTTCAAATTTTCCAGTGTTACATTTCTTCTGTCTTTTGCATGGTTAATTCTGTATCTCAGCCCTTTTGCATAAGATATGGAATAGCTCAAAAGTGATAGACATTGTCTATCGTTACGAAAGTGTCGTCACTTCCATAGATTGTTTTAGTCTTGTCTGTCCATACCGGTCGTATTCCTGTTACTTCAACCTGTAAGGTATAATTTGCCTTCGACATTTTCGGTGTTATAATTCGAATTGCTTTTTCCGGATACTTGCTGTAGAAATCTACCAATGAAGAATATACAGTATCTTTCTCGGCATTTAATACACTTACTTTGGCATATCCGTCATGAGGGTTTGTTTCTCCAACAATAGCGGCATGAGTTCCTTTGAACGCTATCTCCAACACGTCTCCTTTTTGATTGGACTTCCATGCCCCGTACAACTTTTTCCCTTTGTTCAGAGCGTCTGCCGGTTTTAGCTTCCTGATGTCCCATGCCTGCCAATATTCAGGGATGGATATTTTTGTTCCATCCACTTGTAAAGGCATCCATACATAAGTGGCGGCTGAGGCCTGATGCGGATAAGACCAACGATCCCCCATAAACATAGGTATGGTATCATTACCGCATTTCAACGGGAATACAAATGTACTTTGCGAATTGTAGGTCAGCTTGCCTTCCGGGCAGAACAGCCCTTGTTTCGTCCAAGGACCTTCTATCTGGGGAGCCGTAAAATAGAAGTTGTCATTTTTCTCCCAACTGGTCAGGTTTGAGGTGAGCATGAAATAGACACCGTTCTTTTTGAACATGGCCGGTGATTCGCCCATGCCTTTAATGTGGTCCACTTCAGCCTCTATCGAACGGTAATCATCGCTTAACCGATAAACAGGGCCATGATGAATCAGTAAATATCCTTTTCCATCGGTGTCCTGAAAGGTTCCCATATCCCAGCGTTTTACAGGTTGTCCCTTATAGAGTAACGGTCCCTGCAACTGATAGTCACCTGCAATCGTTTTGCAGGTGGCTAAACCGATATAAGGGTCCTTGTATCCCATATCATCGGCATGCATCAGCATGATATACTCGCCCGTCTTAGGGCATTTCATCACTTTTACACGCTCACCTACGCGATTGGGGCCAAGGATGCCTTCGGGTTGGACTCTAAGGACAATGTTCTCGAATTTCCAGTTTACAAGGTCATCCGAAGAATAACATGAGAAGCCGGGGAAAGCGTTACTTTTGTCCGATTTCCATTCTCCGAAAAGATAATACCTTCCGTTTTCTTCCACAATACAAGCACCATGTGCATTGACAATATTTCCCTTGTCATCAAACCATGGAATACCGTTGACTACTAAATTGTTTTGAGCTGTAGCTGTTCCTGCTTTCAATAAGAGGAACAGCAAGAATGATAAATATTTCATCATATTCTTTTATCTTTTCATTGGTAAATAATATACTAATAGTCCTGCCCATTGATATCTGAACCATAGACTAGAATTTATACTTCCTGTTTTTATAAAGACATGGCTTTTTTATTTCAAAGAAGTCTTTAATGAGAGTTTCTCTTTCAAATCAGCAGAACTAATTTCCAGTTTCACATTGCTGGGAGTTTTCGTGCTTCGGAGAATGATTTGCATCCTTCCCTGATACATTCGTTTGGAAGTTATGCCATGAAAAAGTTCGTCCGTATAATGATCCCCGTTATCCAGAGCCACTAACCATGCCGCACCTTCCA
>OHFO01000346.1_pt1 | contig 12910 bp, 10 predicted proteins | sample 1567541 | NCBI WGS metagenome assembly OHFO01 (sample SAMEA3879595, study PRJEB24766) | human gut metagenome | biome: human-associated habitat; feature: feces | place: USA | collected 1985/1987 | reverse complement strand
TCCTCGCGGAGCGTTTTTTACTTTACAGGAAAGCAATTTCCTGTAAAGTAAAAAATAGCGTATCACCGATATTTTCTATCGATGATACGCTATTTTCATTCTCCGGTTCCGCAGAGCCGGTTCACAGAATTAATAATCTCACGGACTTCCGGGATTTCCTCATGATACTCTTTCATGAGTTTTTCAATTTCTTCCTTCTGTTCTAATACTACATCCATGTTATATTCAATGGATGCCCGGATTTTCTGCCGCCGGCTCAATAATTCATGCTTGATTTCCACCATTTCACGCTTATCTACCAGTGCATTGGGCTGACTAATCCAGACCTTTGCATCATAAAGTTCATATTTTTGCAGCATGTGTACTAACTTTCCATTAAAATATTCCAAGTCATCACTGTTCCGCTCAAATTTCTCTCTTTCCCGCCTGGCTTCTAAGTACTGCTCCCAGAGATAGGTCAGTTCATAGGAATTATGCACATGGTATTTCTCGCAGGCATAATCCACCGCATTCGTAGAATTTACATACTTTATTTTAGTACGGTTCAAAAGAGTAATGGCATGATTCATGTTCACTTCTGCCCGCTTGATTTCTCTTGTATTATTCTGATTCCGGTACAGCATAAAGAATCCACTGGCTGCCGCAGCTACCATCAGAATCGTAAATAGAATCCGTACATCCATTTCCAATGCCACATGAAGAACCAATATGACTGCAAGGAATGCCAGTACCATGCCAAATACTACATAGGATGCTTTCCGCAGAATCTTCTGTTCTTCCATTAACTCTTCCCGGTAATAGGCCCATTCATTCTTCTCCCCTTCCAGGTAATTCATATCACGCTTTACGGCCGCCTGATACATCTCATTTGCCTGCAGGGTCCGGATGGATTCCGTCAGAGTCTCCTCTTCCTGTTCCATCTGTGCATACTGCGTATCTGTCAGCTTCTTGGTTGCTTTCAGATAATCGGAACGGGACTGATCCAGTGTAAGAATACTGTTTGCAGTATCTCTTAAAGCAGCTGCCTCATCTTCCGGCAGTTCTTCAATAATCTGGATATCCTTTAAATAAGAAGTCACCACACGATATTCAGACTTTTCATTTTCCAAGGTCTTTGTGGTGTCAATCATCTGTTCACAGTGACCCAGAACATAATGTTGTACTTTATGTTCATCCTTCCGGTCTTCTTCCGATAACGTATCCTCTGTGATACATTCTAAGACCTCTTCGATTGTTTTCTTTGGTTTCCTTTTTCTTCTAAAAAATTTTATCAATGTTATGCCCACCGTCCATTGCTTTCGTAAATATATTTTTTCTTATCCAGCACATCCCGAAATGCTTCCAGTACTTCTTCCTCATCATTCCATTGCTTATGAATATCCTCTAATGTCTTTTGCAGTTCTTCTGATACTTCATAAACCTGTTCCTTTTCATCCGGTGCTGCCATCCGCCATGCTTCTTCCATCTCCCGCATGCATGCCGGATTGTTATTATAGTCATAAGCTTTCTTAAAGCATCGTGCCGCATCCCGGTACAGGAATAATCCGGTATGTGCAACTCCAATATTATTCCATATATTTCCTATGACAGAAGCAGCCAGCTTTCCCGCCTCTTCCTTCTGCAGCAGACGCATATATTCCCTGATAGCCATGACATACCGATGATTCATAAGGCTTCTGTCTGCCCTGATTTTCATACATTCAATTTCTGATTTATTTTCTACTTCTGCCAGTGCATATTCGATTTCATCTTTTTCTTTCTTTGTGCAAAAGCCACAGGCATCCATCAGAAGCCGGACTTTCTTTGCCAGCGTCATTTTCTTTCGGACAGCCTCTTTTAACTGCCCGGCTAACTCCAGGTCTTTTAACTCCTCTGCAATCCAGCTGATTAAATCATCCGACACAAAAGAATCGTCAAGATATTCCGTGTGGTTTAAAATATACCAGTTCAATTCCTCCAGGGAATAGATATTTATCATATTCTGTTCTAAATAATATGGCACATCGGTTTCTTTCCGATTGCATAAAATCAATTCTCCCATGAGTTCTCCTCCTACAGTTCCATTTTATATTCCCACACTTTTTCAGAGCTTTTATAAATCTCTCCAAATCCAAGGTCCCGTATGGTAACCTTTACAGCGGAATCCGACAGTGCTTCTGTCATAACAGAAAGTCTGGTCATACGTTCCGGCCGTTTGGGAATATCCGTAAGCTCTAAGGATTCTATCTTTGCTTCCCTGCTGTCCGGAAGCTGCAGCCAGAAATCAACGGTATTCGTACCTGCCAGTAAAATCTCGCACTGATTCTTTGCTTCATACCAGTTTTCTCCTGCACTTACCAGTGTATGGAAAATAAGTTCTTCCCGGTCTTTTACTTTAAGGCTGATATTTACCTTCATCTCATTCTCGCCAATATAGACAAACTGCCATGGCTGCATTCCGGTATGGATGCAGGATGCATAACAGGCTCCCTTAGCATAAAGATTTTTGCCCAAGAAAACATGCCTTCCGTTGCAGAGAAATTTTAAGGATTCTCTCATCCATTCTCCATCAAAACCATCCCCGGTCAGATATACCGAAGAATAAATTTTACGGGAAACGGCATCTGTTACTACATCTAAAAACGCAGTGTCTTTATTGCCAATCAAAGGACCATAATCTTTCAGATAAATATGAACCAGCTGTGGTGTGGAATTCAGATTACGCTCCATGTAATAAAAGCGCATACTGTTCTTGGAATAATCAAAGAGAACTGCATCATGCAGCCACAGTTCTTCCTTCTGGCTTAAAGCATAGTAATAAAAGCTTTCTGCATAATCGATGACATGATACTGCTCTTTTGTCCACTTCATCCGTCCGGCTATTTTTTCAATCAGTTCCATCTTCTCCCGGTTTAAAGTATCCATGGTAATGGTAATTCTTGCCAGCTTCATGGATATGCCGAATTTCTGCGGTACCGTAAGAATTTTACGGACAAAGAGACTTAACAGTTCTACCGTATCATAAGTTTCCCCTTCCACGGTAACCTGTTCGCCTGCCAGTGCCCGGCCAAAGAGCCGGTCACAGCCGCTTCCTTCGCCATTTTTCATGACAGTCTCTGCTTCTTTTCCGTAATACCACTGTCCGATTCCTCTCCGCTTACAAAGGCTTAATGGAATCTGGTACAATTCACTGCCTGCCACGGTACTGATGGTATCCGGCTCTGACATATCGGATGTACAATATGATACTAATGCGTATTTTTTTCCAAAATCAAGTCCTATTGAAAGGCTTTTTTCCTTCATATCATCACCCTGTTATTGTTTTCCCTGTTATTACATCAGTTGAAAACGTTCTTCATTCCTTTTCTTCATGCTGTCATATTTCCGTAAAAGCCGCTCTAACTTCTCATAATCCTTTAAGGTATATTCTAATTCCATTTCATTCAACATATCATAGGTGCTTCCGTTTTCCCTGCCACAGACATCCTTACAGGAAAGCCGTCCACTCTCAGTCACAACGGACTCCCGTGGTGCTTCCTCTGAAATATAATACGGAATTTCTTCTCCAAAAAATACGATAAATTCTTTTACGAAAATGCCCTCATACATCTCATTCATATCTTCATCCACATAGGATTCACCCTTCTGATAGTGAACCACCACACGCTTACTTGGGTTTGTCCGGTATTCCAAAAACTTCCGGTCGTAAAAATGAAATCGATAGCGGATCTCTTCCGGCATCTGCTGATAAAATGCAAAATAAAGATTCTGTGACAGCTGCTCCTGTAGAAGCTGCTCTGTCATCTCCATTACACCTTTTTCTTCTATGGACAAATCCCTCTTCGCCACTGCATAAAGCAGTGCCAGCTTCATCACCTGGCTTAATTCTTCCTGTTCCTCATAATTTTTCTTTAAGCCTCTAATGACATTTTCCGGTACAATGCCCTGATGCACAAAATAGAAATGTGCGAAATAATTTACATATGCTTTCTGCAGAAGATGAGGTGCTCCGTGTGACACAAAGCTTTCATAAATGCTCTGCACCTGTTCTACAAATTCTGCTGTATATAACATCTGCATCAATAACCGTTCTTCCAAGTCTCTGGTATCTATATCAAAAGTCTGCGCTGCTGACCAGACCGCCGCCATTACACGGGTCGGACCGCAGTAGAACTGTGCTAAATACTGCAGCATCTCTTTACTGTATTTCTTCGCCTGAAAAGTCACTGCACACAGTGCCAGCAGGAAGTCATCACTTTCATAATCCACTTCTTCTATTTCATAAGTCAGAAGTGCTGTCAGTTTCTCCAGCCGGATGCCTTCCCAGCCAAATTCCCGGATATCCGGATATGCAATCTCATATAACCGGTATTCCAACATCAGATTCAAAAGATAGGCTCTGTCATCCCGCTTCATAGAAGAAAGCGGTGCATGACGCAAACACTCTTCCACCAGTTCCTGATTATCTTCCTGCTCATAGAAATGTACTGCCTTTGCATAAAGCTCTGCCCGGTAACTTTCCCGCAATGCTTCCTCTTTTAAGAAGATGCGTAAATACTCACTGTCCTCCGGCATAAATGCAAGGTGGGTATCCCTGGATGTAAAATGATACAAAAGATACGAAATCTCATATGGTGCATATTCCATGCAGGTACGGTAAAAGGCACCCGGCCTCATCAGCTTTTCCAGCTGGTATGAAATCTCACTGCCATACCGGTATCCCTTCGTATCCTCAAATACAATGACATAGTCCTTGCTGTATAACTCAAAATAAGCACTGCCATTTACAATCGGCACACACTGCACTTTTCGCAGCTGGTCATGCAAAACATACATCCGCACAATATTCGGTGCAAAGCAGTTCATTTTATGGGTAAAGAGAATCTTCGCCAGTGGTCCTGCCATCTCTTTTTGTATCATGCCTTTATTTAATAAATCAGAATAGATAATCGCCAGATTATCATCGATATGACCTTCTTCTATCTGGGCAATTGCGAATTCTTCCATCCGCTTCCGGTAACTGGAATATACCTCCGGCTCTTTCTCCTTTAACGCTGCTACATTTGCAAGCAGAGCCGCCTTCTGTTTGTATGGAATGCTGCTGTTATACTGAAAATACATCTGTATCATCCGTGGAATTTTCTTAATGGCAAGTAAATCCATGGACATTAAATATGCTTCATTTAATCCTGCCAGCCGCAAATCTTCCTCCACGCCACGTTCAAACCAGATATGATAATGCAATCCAAAACGCTGTCCTCTTATCAGGTAAGCACAGATTGCTGACAACATCTGATTATTCTGGAATTTATCATATGCCATGCACATAGTCTTATAAAGCAGCGGATGAAATACCCGTTTTTCCGATACCAGCGTCGTAATCTGCATGGCAAGGTCACTGGTCAATACACCTTTTTTTGCCGCCCAGTAAAGAATGCGGATTTCAAAATCAGTAAGTCTCGTTAAAAGATACGGATTCTGCCAGTATAAATAGAATCCTTCGATATAGAAAAACGGACTGTTACAGCCGTCTAACATCTGGCTCTCAATTGCCCGGATTTTCCTGGTATTATTCTCACAATATTCTTTCTTTAAGAAAAGCAGCATCCAGAACACCCGGATATCATCGGTTTTCTGATAAATTTCTTCAATCTCTGCAGTCAGCCGGTTCACATAGGATTCTTCCCGCTCCCACAACGTACGGAGATAGAGGAAATATGCATAAAGCGGTGTATCTTTTGCTTCCTCTTTCCGCCGGAACTCATCAAATAACCACTCTGCCTCCTGCTTCTGTCCACTTACCAGTAATGCCTGTATTTTCATCAGAAGATACCAGTCATTTTCCGGCCGCATTGCAATCAGATGATTCAGTGCATCTAACATTCCTGATGCAAAAAGTCCTGCGCCAATCTTTTTCATACGATAATTGAGATAGATTCCGGTGATATGTGCAAGTGTTCTCTGCTCTTCCAGATAATCGATATGCTCCTGTTCTCTGCGCTCCGGCGTCCTGATTATGGTAATCTCATAAGTAAGATGCTGATAAATATTTTCTAAAGTAATTCTTCCATAATTTTTTCCGGTATGAAGTTCTGCCGGGTCAATATAATAAATAAGGTCGCAGATACTTCCGGTAAAATCATCTGAAGTATAAACATTCTTTTCCAGTTTTAAGAAGCTGCTGTCTGTCTGTGCTTCAAAGCTTATATACCCCCAGCCATTCTTCTGCACAAAAAGCGTTTCCTTCTGCTCCTCTTTGATATCCTGATAGGTAATTTCCTGTTCTTTTAACGCAAGTTCAATGCGTGGCTTGGCATTGATCGTAACCAAGAACTCCTCCATACCGGAAATCAATGCTCCCGGTCCGCCAAAGCCGGCATACCATAATAATTCTTTTCCTTTTTCTTCTTTTAATACATGTTGAAAGCCCTGGGAAGCAAACAGGCGGTAAGCTTCCATATAATCCGTCTGTGCCAGTTTGATAAAATCACTGAGATTTCGGATTCTTCCGGTAGACGCATTTCCATAAGGCCGGATTATGGACACAACAAAAGAAAGGCTGTATTCCAACTGATTACAAATAATACAGAATTCACCCTTTTGTATATCGCCAACCCGGAAACCCTCACTATGGAACTGAAATCCGATTCGGACTTCTTCCCCTTCAAATTCCGGTGTCAGACATTCCATATATGGATTAGAGGAATAAATCAGCCCCTTTACCGGAACATGGTTGGATACTTCAATCACAAATTCTCCCGTATAATCCTGTCCCTCTAATACCTCAATTTCAATCTTCTCTTCCGAAAGAGATAAAACCGGCTGTTCCTGTTCAAATTTTCCTGCTGCAAGTCTCTGAATCCGTCTACGCAAAATGTCACCTGCTTTTCCTTCTCCGATATGAGATTTTGTTGCTTTTTCTCTCATTACAGTTATAATAGATTATAAACTATTTAAAACACACATGCAACTTTCTTTCCGTTGTATTTTAACAGGAGGTCTTTTTCATGATAACACCAAAAGAACATTTTCACGGAAGTGATTTAGAGAAAATAGAAGCCGTTTACGGTATCAAAAAAGAGGATATTACAAGCTTTTCCGCCAATGTCAATCCCTTAGGCGTATCTCCGCTGCTGCGAAGTACTTTGGCTTCCCATATTGATGCCATTACATCCTACCCGGACCGGGAATATACTTCTTTAAGAGAATGTATTGCTGCCTATACCGGCACCGATGCCAGCCAGGTCATTGTAGGAAATGGCTCCACGGAATTAATCTCTCTTTTTATTCAGATTGAGCATCCAAAAAAAGCCATGATTCTCGGTCCGACTTATTCGGAATATGAGCGCGAAATTTCCTTAGGCGGTGGTACTACACTCTACTATCCACTCCGGGAAAAGGATGATTTCGTCCTTGATGTGGATGATTTTACCGCTCACTTAAATGAAAGCATCGACCTTTTAGTACTCTGCAATCCCAATAACCCTACCTCATCCTGCATCAACCGGACGGATATGCGCCGGATTTTAGATATCTGCAAGCAATATGATATCTTTGTCATGGTGGATGAGACTTATGTGGAATTTGCCGATAACATGGATGAAATTACCGCAGTTCCACTGACCCACTACTATAACAATATTATTATCCTGCGTGGAACATCCAAATTCTTTGCTGCTCCGGGGCTCCGCCTTGGCTACGCTATCAGCGGCAATCAGGATTTAATCAAATCCATCAATACCAGAAAAAATCCATGGACCATTAACTCTCTTGCCGTAATTGCCGGAGAATTGATGTTTACCGATGAGGAATACATCCAGCAGACAAAATCTCTTATTTCTTCAGAGCGTGCCCGGATTTATGAAATCTTTAAAAATCACCCGGATTTCAAACCATACAAGCCATCCGGCAACTTCATGCTTCTTAAAATCTTAAGAGAGGACATTACTTCTGCGGATTTATTTGATAAAGCAATCCGGAAGAATATGATGATTCGCGACTGCTCTACTTTTCCTTTCTTAGATAACAAATACATCCGCTTCTGCTTTATGATGCCGGAGATGAATGATAAGCTGATTGACTGTCTTCTTTCGAAGTAATTTCTTATTTTTTCTCCGCTAATCTGTGCCAGCCGGAACTGCCACTAACAGTTTCTATGGAATTCATGGCGACGTAAAAAGGCGAAACCAGTCTATTTTTGATTGGTTCCGCCTTTTCTTACTTTACAGGAAATTGCTTTCCTGTAAAGCGAAAAACGCTCTGCGAAGATACGCAACAAGTAGTTTTCTCATTTACTCCAGATTTAATTTCTTATGGGTAATCAATGCTGTTATGATATAGCATACAATTGATACACCGATGTAAAGTACCATGCTCTTTGAAAATATATTTCCATACATATTTGCAATCGTTATGCTAAAGAAGCTGTCATCTCCCATTGCAGCCTGTTTCTCAACAAATCCATTTGCTGAATTAATGGATATCACAAAAGATATGATCTGAAGAATCGCATAAAGCACACCATACATCACAATCGACATTGCAACTTTGTGGCGGAACAACTGACCGATTGCCATGCTGGCATATACCATAAGCATAGCGGAAAACGCAGAAATCACACTATATAATATTGCCCAGCCAAAGAGTGCCGGAATCGAAATTCCTATCATATCTCCCAGCTGCTGCAGCAATTCTCCCAGTTTGATTCTTTCCCCTTCATTACCCAGATTCAATCCAGCTGTCACTATCAATGAAAATGCCGAAACATAAACAAGTATTGATGTAATTGCATGCCAGAATACCGCCACCAAAAGCTTTCCATTAATCAAGGAAAAGGTGGTTACCGGAAGGGTATGTGACAAATAACCTTCTGCACCATACATGCTGTGGTAAAACCGAACCAGCAGAAAAATAAATGCCGTAACGCTCAATGCAATCAGCCCAATGATATACAAGAGAAGCATTGCCAGCCCGACCAAGGCTCCCATATCTGTTTCGAAAACCTGCATTTTCATCATCAGCATGCCAATTAACGTAACGCCGACCAAAACCATTGCCAGTGGAAATAATACTTTCCAGGTTGCTTTCATTTCATGTTTCATTACTTTTCCTAACATCTAAACACCTCCCGGAACAAAGCATCCACCGATTTACCCTGATTAATTCTAATATCATCTACTGATGAAGTCAGGCTGATTGTTCCATTCTGAATAAAGACTACCTCATCTAATACATTCTCAACATCTGCAATCAGATGGGTTGAAATCAGAATCGTTGCATTCTCATCATAGTTGGTAAGAATCGTCCGCAATATATAATCTCTTGCCGCCGGGTCTACTCCTGCAATCGGCTCATCCAGAACATATAAGTCCGCACGACGGCTCATTACTAAAATAAGCTGCACCTTTTCTTTGGTTCCCTTGGACATGGATTTTAATTTATCATTGGGATTAATGGATAATTTTGCCAGCATATCATAAGCTCTTACCACATCAAAATCCTGATAAAAATCTTCAAAATAATCTAAAATATCACGTACCCGCATCCCCATGTTAAGATATGTATGGTCTGGCAGATAAGAAACCACCTTCTTTGTCTCTACGCCAATCTTCATTCCTTCCACCAAAATCTCGCCCTCATCCGGAGTAAGAATTCCGTTAATCAGCTTAATCAGTGTTGTCTTTCCACTTCCGTTCGGTCCTAAGAGGCCAACAATATGTCCGCTCTCTAAGGTCAGGTTCAGATGGTCAAGCGCAGTTTTCTTTCCATATCGCTTGCATACATCTTTTACTTCCAATAATGTACTCATGCCTGCTCTCCCTCCAAAATCTCCTGAATCAAAGATAAGGTTTCTGATTTCTTATAGCCAAGCTTGCTCATATTTTCCAAAAATTCCTTAATCTGTTCCTGTGCCAGATTATTCTTTAACTCCTCAATCATTTTTGCATCCTCCGTTATAAATCTCCCGCTTGTACGCTGGGAATACACAAGTCCTGTCCGCTCTAACTCTGTCAGTGCTTTCTGCATCGTATTCGGATTTACTGCAGCTACCGCCGCCAGATCCCTGACAGAAGGTAACTTATCTCCCGGACTGTATTTACCGGATATTATTTCCATCTGAATCCGCTCCACAATCTGAATAAAAATAGGACGATCCGAATCCAATTCCCATGCCATGCAATCACCCCTTTCCGTATTTTTGTACTATCTAAGTAATACAATATATTCTTACGACGGATTTGTCAAGAGGATTTTCATTACCAATCCTTAATTTATTCCTCATGTCAGAAATAGTGGCCACCAGGTGGCACCAGTAACCAATAAGGTGGTCACTTAGCCACCAGCTTATAAAAACTTCCCACATTGGTCCATCTTTTCGTAAAGTTAAAAATGAAATGTACACCAGACACGAAGACAACAAAACTGTTACTGAAACTATTCCTGCTTTGGACTTCATCCAGAAACTGATTGTCCACATCCCTGAAAAACATTTCAAAATGCTTCGCTACTATGGGGTATATGCAAAACATCACAAACAGGAAAAGAAACTTCTGGTTTTAGAAGTTTACCACAAAAAACGTCATAAACAACGTCATGGCGAATCCAACATTCGCTCTTTTGGCATGTCATTTTTTATTTCCAGTTTATTATACACTATTTCTGACGATTTGAGAAATTTCCTGTAAAGTAAAAAAGGGACGCAGAAACTGCGTCCCTTAAGCATATATTATTATGCTTTATTCTTTATTTATTGCGTAAGAATTCATCAATTCCCTTTGCTGCAGTTTTTCCTGCACCCATGGCAAGGATAACGGTTGCTGCTCCGGTTACTGCATCTCCACCGGCGTATACGCCATCTTTGGAGGTTGCTCCGGTCTCTTCTTCTGCAATGATACATTTTCTGCGGTTGATGTCCAGACCCTTGGTAGTGGATGAAATCAATGGGTTTGGAGAGGTACCAAGAGACATGATTACGGTATCTGCCTCGATTTCGTATTCAGAACCCGGAATCTCTACCGGGCTTCTTCTTCCGGATGCGTCCGGCTCACCTAATTCCATCTTAATGACACGACAGCCTTTTACCCAGCCGTCTTCGTCTACTAAGATTTCAGTAGGATTCTGCAGAAGGTCAAAGATAATGCCTTCTTCTTTTGCATGATGTATTTCTTCTTTTCTTGCTGGAAGCTCTTCCTCGCCACGACGGTATACGATATGTACCTCTGCGCCGAGACGTTTTGCGGTACGGGCTGCATCCATTGCAACGTTACCACCACCAACTACAACAACTTTTTTGCCGGCTTTGATTGGCGTATCATAGTCATCACGGAATGCTTTCATCAGGTTATTTCTGGTTAAGAATTCGTTTGCAGAAAATACTCCCATTGCCTGCTCGCCAGGGATTCCCATAAATCTTGGAAGTCCTGCACCGGAACCGATAAATACAGCTTCAAATCCTTCTTTTTCCATTAATTCATCAATGGTAACTGCTTTACCAATGACAACGTTGGTCTCAATCTTAACGCCTAAAGCTTTTACATTTTCTACTTCTGCTGCAACTACTTTTGACTTTGGAAGACGGAATTCCGGAATACCGTAAATTAATACTCCACCGGCTTCATGTAAAGCTTCAAAAATAGTAACATCATAGCCAAGCTTTGCCAAATCACCGGCACAGGTAAGACCTGCAGGGCCGGAACCGATAACTGCTACTTTATGTCCATTTAATTTTTCTGCTTTCTTAGGCTTGATTCCATGCTCTCTTGCCCAGTCAGCTACGAAACGCTCTAATTTACCGATTGCAACCGGCTCACCCTTGATACCACGGATACATTTTCCTTCACACTGACTCTCCTGTGGGCATACACGGCCACATACAGCAGGAAGTGCAGATGATTCACTGATAATATGATAAGCTTCTTCGAAGTTGCCTTCTTTCACCTGTGCAATAAATGCCGGAATATTAATGGAAACCGGACATCCTTTCATACACTGTGCATTTTTACAGTTTAAGCAGCGTTTTGCTTCTGCTACTGCTTCTTCTTCATTATAGCCAAGACAAACTTCTTCAAAGTTTGCTGCACGTACCTTTGGCTCCTGTTCACGTACAGGTACTCTTGTTAATCCTTCCATTATTTGTCACCTCCGCACTGACCGCATCCACCATGATGGGTATTGCCTTCCTGCAATTTTAACATTGCACGGCCTTCTTCTGTCTTATACTGAAGCTGTCTCTTCATTGCCTGGTCGAAATCTACCTGATGTCCGTCAAATTCCGGTCCGTCTACACATGCAAATTTGATTTCATCACCTACATGGAGACGGCATGCGCCACACATACCGGTTCCGTCTACCATGATCGGATTCATGGAAACAACCGTTGGAATTCCTAATTCTTTTGTCAGTTTGCAGACAAATTTCATCATGATCATCGGACCGATTGCAACGCAGAGGTCATAGTGCTTACCTTCCTGCTCTACCAGATCCTGAATGGTCTTTGTTACCATGCCGCTTCTTCCATAAGAGCCGTCATCGGTGGTCACATATAAATTTCCTGCAACCGCTTTCATCTCTTCCTCAAGGATCAGCAGCTCTTTCGTCTTTGCGCCTACGATAACGTCTGCTGCAACACCCTGCTCATGCAGCCATTTTACCTGCGGATAAACGGGTGCTGTGCCGACGCCGCCGGCAACGAACAGAATTTTCTTTGCAGCCAGGGCTTCCTTTGTTTCTTTTGTCAGCTCGGACGGACATCCCAGAGGGCCTGCCACATCGTGGAAGGCATCCCCGGCCTTTAAGGAGGTCATCAGATGGGTGCTGGCTCCCACCGGCTGGAATACAATCGTAATCGTTCCTTTTTCTCTGTTATAGTCGCAAATGGTCAGTGGAATTCTTTCACTGTCGGCATCTGTCCGCACAATCACAAACTGGCCGG
>OHFO01000339.1_pt1 | contig 13151 bp, 9 predicted proteins | sample 1567541 | NCBI WGS metagenome assembly OHFO01 (sample SAMEA3879595, study PRJEB24766) | human gut metagenome | biome: human-associated habitat; feature: feces | place: USA | collected 1985/1987 | reverse complement strand
ACGTTTTACCAGCAAAACTTGAAGTGCATCGTCTTTTATTGTTAAAATTACAATATCGACAGTGATTTCGTGAGTTTTAATTTCGTTGAACATTTCTACCTCTAGTGTTTTTAACCCTAAAATTATTGTATAATAAAGAATAAAAAAATGTAACAATCCGACAGTTGAATAAGTGTAATTTGTTACATTTTTTTGTATTTATGATGGTAATATTCTATCAAACCTATATGTATCGCCGTTAATACTGCTGTTATATAAGCAAGCGGTTTATGCTGCTTTCTGAAAGTCTTATTTTTACTCACACCGCTCCATACTGCAAGTCCAAGCGCTGTAGTCGCTGCATAACCTGTTGATTTAGGCGTGATAATTGAATTTCGGTTTACAGAATTTACTTTCATATCTGAAAAGTATCATAAAATATCTAGAAGAGCAATATCCCGTATGGAGAAAATCGTGCATCTTTTTTATACTGTGGATTGCGTTTCAGAAAATCTTTCAAAATCTTTCGGGCTTTCAAATAATCATATTCTTTGATATACATATTCGCAAGCTTTGTCGTATAATCCGGATTATCAGGAGAAATCTTTATCAAATATGCATACTCTTTTTTGGCCGTTTCTTTATCAGTATTTTTCAAAATCTCCGCTTTTAATAGATGAAGTTCTTCATTGTCTTGTATTTCCATCGCTTTACTTAAATAATCTACCGCCATTTCCGTATGGCTTATATAAGAATAAGAAACTGCAAGGTTATAATAAATTATGTACCTCATATCGTCTGTATCAGCAAGACTAAGAGCTTTTTCCAAATTTCTTATGGCTTCCGGATAACGTTTCTCTGCAACAAGGCTTTCTGCAAGATCTATATACCCGCTCGGAAGTGTCGGAGCGTGGTAAATATAATTTTTTGCTTCTCTTGCTTTTGAAGAATTTAGTTCTTCGTCATCGCCGAGCACAAGATATGGAACATATTCGCTTTTAAGCTCAGCAGAATTTGTCACATCCGGTTTTATTTTGTAAAGAAGCTGCAGCGTGCTTGTATCTGCTTCTGTCAGCGATTCACGCGTATCATTTGCGATAGCATTATTGTCTTTTGCTAGATACATTATATTATCAGGGTCAAAGCTGTGGCCCATAAAACCGAGCGCATGAAAGATTTCATGCAATGCTGTATTGTAAATTTGGTTTCGTGTAAAATTTTTGCCTTCAGGATCCTGAATATAAAAATTAATACTCATACCTTCTAGAATATCACCGGAAATTTTAGGCTCTGTATAAGCTACCACATACTTTTTTCCGTATTCCATACTTTCATTTTTGTTGTTCTTAACAAAGTTTATGACAATATTAGGATTTTCCTCTGTTTCACTAAACATCACATTGCCTTCCCGTTCCCATTCAGAAAAAGCACTGCTTATTTCTTTAACAAATTCCCTTGGCACACCCGTACTATTTTTAAACCCGTAAGTTATAGGAAATTTATTCCATCTGACAATCTGCTGGTTAAAAGGGGCCTGCTTAATATAGTTTAACGGATACTTTCTGTGAATTTCGCGCTTTAAATCATATAAAAAATATTTAGCCTTTATTGAGGCAGCGTCTTGAATATTGTCCTCTGCAAGCCTGACAAGTTTTTCCTGTGCGTCAATTAATTATAGAATTTACATAAATTTCTCTTACGCCGGTGTCTTTGTTACCAAGGGCAAAAGATTTTTCGTAAAACTCCTGAGCTTTTCTTATATTGTTCTGCTTATAATAACGGTTTCCTAACTGCGCATAGATAGCATCAGCATTACTATTAAAATAAAATGCTGCAGCAAGCCCTGCCGCAAGCAGAGAATAGAGAACAACTCTACCCCTCATCGCCTTTTACCCCTTTTTCAACCGGTGGAGCAGTCTGACGTGAATCTTCCTCATCGTCTTTTACCCCTTTGTCTATGTTAAGAGTCTTAACCAGCGCTCTGACATCGCCTTTGAGCTTAAAATACTCGGCAAACTTAGGAGTTGTTTTTATATTAAAAGAGCGTCCGTTCTTATCCTTATGTCTGGAAATAAGCCCCTTTTCCAAAAGTTCCTGCACATGTTCATACGCATTAGACCCGCGCAAATCTTTAAGCAGCGACTGTCTTATAGGTTCTTTCAGTGCAATTACTGTCAATGTTTTCAAGACAGGAGGTTTTAACTCAACAGGACAAAGTTTCTCAACAATATCAAGATGTTCTTCTTTAACCTGTAAAATATACCCGTTCTCGTCATCAATTTCTAACGCCCCTTCTCTGGAAGCGTAATCCATAATTAATTCCAGAAGCGCCTCCTCTACTTTTTCCGGCTCTTCTTCCAGAATTTCTGCAATATCCTTAATTTGAAGCACTTTTGCGGTTACAAATAAAACGGCTTCAATTCTGGATTTCAACTGTTCCATTCGTTTCCTCCGCTAAAATATTTTGTACATTATTTATACTTCTATCCAATTCTTCTGCTGGATTTTCCTCACGCTTAATTACGTATAAATCACCGTAAAACTCATCCTGCTCCAAATCATAATCACTTTCAACTGTAAGAAACAGAAGTGAAATATAAGCGCTAATCTTATCCATCCCCAGAAGCGTAAGTTCATTTAATTCAATCTTATCTTGCCTGCTCAAAATTTCAGAAAGATTAGCTTTCAGCCGCTGAACACCGTTTTCGATATACTCATCATGCGCAAGGTTAATAATATCATCAGGTGAAAGTCTTGCATAATTTTGAACACGTCTTTTTGCACGCTCATGAGCGTTTTTCAAAGACTGCTTTTTATCAAGCATTTCATAAAATTCCAATTGACGGATTAAGTCACGCAGTGTAACAACGCGGTTATGATTAAGCCTTACGCTTGTTCTTCTCTGCAAAACTTCGTCAATAGAAATCACATTATTTGTCGGAATATACTCTTCCTCATAGTCAAGAGGCATTTCGTCATCATAATTAAATTCATCCTGATGCTGAGGTTCAAAATCAAGAACATCAATCCCCTCCAGAACATTTGACTTAAGCTTTAAAAGAATAGCTGCAAATAATAAAGTTCTGCCGGTTAGCCGCAAATTCTGCGCTTTTGATTGGAAAAGGTGCATAAGATATTTATCCGTAACCTCAACAATATCAACATTCCACGGATCGATTTTTCCTTGTTTTGCCATATTAACAAGGATTTCTATACCATCGACTTCTGCTTCCTGAACAAAGCTTTTCTCCTGCTGATGTAAAATATTCGTGCTGTCTATATTATTTACTGCCATATTTGTATTTTAATTTGTTTCTTCCCTTGAGTACTCCTTCAAATTCAGGAGTTTAATCCCTCAGCTTAACCCCTGTAACCTTTGAAATTCCTTTTTCCTTCTGCGTAACCCCGATTGTCCTGTTTGCAGATTCAATCATTGGTTTTCTGTGGCTTACAACAATAAACTGAGTCGTTTCAGCCTGCGACTGAACGATATGCGCTAATTTTTCTACATTTATACCATCCAAACTTGCATCAACTTCGTCAAACGCATAGAAAGGAGCCGGCATATACTTTTGAATAGCAAATACGAAAGAAAGCGCTGTTAAAGCCTTTTCTCCACCCGACATACCCGCAAGACGCTGCTTCTTTTTATCTCTCGGCTGCGCCTCAATATCAAGCCCGCCTTCAAAAGGTTTTTCCTCATTTTCCAGAATTAAAGTACCTTCACCATCAGAAAGCCTGTGGAATATATCTTTAAAGTTTTCATTAATCACATTATAAGTTTTGAGGAAAGTTTCTTTCTTCAAATCCTCATACCCGCGCATTCTTTCTAAGATTTGTTCTCTTTCATGACTCAAAGTTTCAATCTGGCTATGGAGTTCCTGCTGGCGTGCAGATACGTTTTCAAAATCTTCCAGCGCTTTCATATTAACAGCGCCCAAATCGTCCATTCTCTTCTGCAAACGCTGAATACGAGAAGTAATTTCTTCAATCGACATCTCAACAGGCGTAAGTTCATTAATATTTACCCTCGCCTCAGTAAGAACACTTCTTGTTTCTTCAAGCTGAGGCTCTAACTCGCGTCTTCTGGCCTTGAAAGATTCTATCTGCTCGGCAATTTTCTCAATATCAGAAGCCTTAAGGTTTCTCTGAGTTTCAATATCAACAAGGTCTTTGTTAATATCATCCCTCTGTTTTAAGAGTTCACCCAGCTTGTCTGTAATCTCCTTAATCTGAATTTCCAAGACTTCAAGCTGTTCATTCAAACCTTTAATTTCTTCTGCAAATTTAGCTTTATCAAGCTCCAAATCTTTATTAACGCCCAGAGAACGCTCTATCGTATCATTGTGCGTTTTGATTGTTGTATTTATAAAATCAATTCTCTGGTGCAGACCTTCGATTTCGTTATTCGCATCCGCCATATTCTTTTCATAGCGCTTAATCTCAGCTTCGACTCCGGCTGTTTTCTCTTTCAAATCCTTAAGGTCAGCATCGTTCATAAGCTTTTCTACTTCTGTGATTGAAGTCTGAACATCTGTCATTTTTTCAGAAATATCAATATGTTCTTCTTCAATCTTGTCCAGCGTTTTTTCTATTGACGTAATTTCCGGCTCAGTAACTTTAATGAACTCCTGTTTTTCATCAATGTTTTGCTGTGTGTTTGCAAAACTTGTTTCTAGGTTAGCAAGTTCAAGTTTCGCCTTGTTAAATTCAGTCGTAGAAGAAGAATATTTACCTCTGACATCTTCCATTTTTCCTTCAAGAGAAGAACGCTTGGAAATCAAAGCTGCATATTTTGATTCCATATCCTTAAGCCTTGATTTGAGCGTATCAATTTCACTGTCAGAGTTTTGCGCAAACTTCAAGCCCGTTTTACGAACAGCACCGCCCGTAATTGAACCTGATTTTTCAAACAGGTCGCCGGAGAGCGTAACCATTCTATACTTTCCGATTAATTTGTTTGCAACACTTCTATCCTCAACAACAAGAGTTTCGCCGACTGCATAATAGAAAGCGTTCAAATACTCATCGTCAAAGTCAATCAGGTTAATCGCGAAGTCAATTACACCCTTATCTTTCGGAAGATTAAGGCTTCTTGGACATTTAACAATTTTGTTAAGCGGAACAAATGTTGCTCTGCCGGCGTTTGAAGATTTCAAGAGTTCAATACAGGTTGAAGCAACATGCTCATCATCAACAACAATGTGAGCCATTCTTCCGCCAACTGCGATTTCCATTGCAGTAGAATATTCTTCGTCAACCTGACCCAGTTTCATAAGAGGTGCGTGAACACCGCTGATGTTCGCTCCTATAACTGTATCAACCGCACGTCCGAGGTTAGCATCTTCGTTCGCTTGCTTAACTGCTTCAAGCTGATATATTTTCTTACGTGCAGCTTGAAGGTCGTAGTCCATGTCTGTGATTTCATTTTTAGTCTTATCATATTCATACAATGTGTTCTTAAGGATAATTTTGAAATCGTCAAGTTCTTTACCTAATTGTTCTATCAAAAGTTCTTTTGAAGCTTTTGTTTCAGAGAAATTCGCTTTGAATGCCTCAAGTTCAGCCAATTTACCCCTTGCATCTTCGAGAGATTTTTTCTTGGCTGACAAATCTGCTTCCAGCGGAGCCTGCTTTTGAATAAGCTTTGTTTCCTTATCCTGCAAAGCTTCCAGCTCTTTTCTTAATGTATTTCGTTTTTCTATATGTTTCTCAGCTGTTTCATTCAAACCGGACATATCTTCAAGAATTTTATGCAGAACAGCCTTCTGCTCCTCTATATTCTTCTCAATGCCCTTAATCTCATCCTGTTTGAGCGAAATTTTCAGCTCTGAATCCTTAATTTTTCCCTGCTGAACTTCAATACCGTTTTTGGTATTCTCAATTGTTTTAAGGTTATCCTGAATTTGTTTGTCAGCAAACACGATTGAAGAATTTTTCCGTGCAATAGAACCTTTGATTTCTTCGGCTTTTTGCTTTAATTCAAGCTGATGGCCTTCGCCTTTTTCCGTAATTGTTTTGGAAATCTCATCATACTTTTCTTTGATGAGTTTAAGCCGTTCTTCCAAATCCTTTGACTTTAATTCTTCTTCCTTTTTCTTTTTGGTAAATTCAAGAATATTTTCATGCGCTTTTTCAATATTTCTGCGCAAGTCAAAAAACTTAACCGTATTTATCTGACTTTCTAAACCGTTTTTTTCTTCCTTAAGTTTTTGATACTTTAGTGCAACTTCTTTTTCTTCCTTAAGCTGTTCAAGACGGGTGTTAACCTCGTTAAGAATAAGGGTTGAATTAACTACACGTTTTTCAACGGTATCTAACTCATTTGTTGCCTGTTCTATACGCCTGTCAAAGTCTGCAATACCTGCAATTTCATCAATAATTTTACGGCGGTTTTTAGGTGAGCAGTTTGTAATCCCCATAACATCGCCCTGCATCATTACATTGTAGCTGTTTGGAGTTACATTATATTTTTCTAAAATTGCATGCACATTTGTAAGAGTTGTGACACTGTCATTGATATAATATGTGCTGGCATAACCTTGAGAAGTTTTTCTGATTTTTCTTCCGATAGTCATGTCCTCGCCGTTTTCGGTGTCGCCGAAAGTAACTTTAACGAATGCTTCGTTTCGCTTTGTATAAGTAGATATAAAGTGGGATAAGTTTTCAGCACGAAGTTCACTCGCATTTGCAAGTCCTAATGCGAAAAGTACACTGTCTATAATATTACTTTTACCTGAACCGTTTGGACCGGAAACGGTGGTAAAGCCCTTTAATAGGGGTATTTCAGATTTATTTGCAAATGATTTGAAATTATCTATTTCAAGCTGTTTTATGTACATACATCCCTGCCAATTATAGTCTTATACCTATTAGACAACAATATTTGCGTCATGTCAAAAGATTAAATAAATCTTTACGTTTACATCTTGATAATTATGTTGAATAAAGGTATGATTGTTGTATGGCTTTAATGGATAATATAAAATCACTTTTTGGAAAAAAGAAAATTAAGGTTGGATATAACGTAAAAAATGCTTCGGTTTATTTGGAATGGAATTCTAAAGCTGAATTATTTAAAATTTACCAAAAAATTAAAAATAATTGGTATGAATTTTGCATTACTTATGACAATGCCGTAAGAATAGATTTTTGTCCCGTAGGAGTAACTGTTTTTAAAGTGTGTGCGTTTAACGGCGGCGAACTTATTTGTGAATCTGATGAGATTTCTGTTAAAGTTAATACTCTTGAAATAAATTATGCCCAAGATGATGAAAAAGTTCATCTTTTTTGGAATAAAACAGGCGGTACAGACGGCTATAAAATTTACAAAAAATCAGGGGATGCTTTATATACAGGCTATAAAGAAACTAAGAAGAACGAAATCTATCTTTATGGACTTCCTGAAGAATCGGAATTTAAGATTAAGCCGTTCAAAAATGTGGAGGGCGAAAAGGTATTCAAGCGTGCAGTCAGTAAAATGTCTGTTGTAAAAGATGTTTTGTTTACTTCTCCTGACACTTTCTTCGGGCTTTTGGCAATACCTGAGAAGTCAAATATTTCTCTAATGTGGAAACCTGTTAAAGGTGCTGATTCTTATAAAGTTTATCAAAAATCAGGTGATAAGTTTGATGAAACAGACTGTGTTAAATCAAATCAGGTTATCATTAAACATTTGCCTCTAGGTGATGTTTATCTTGGTGTCAGAGCGTTTAAAGGGGATGAGTGTATTGCTCATTCATATATTTTACGAACTGAAATTCAAACTATGGAAGTTTTCCCGGTGAATTTGGATAAAAAAGTTTATTTATACTGGAATAAAGTCAGCAATATTGACGGATACAGAATATATAAAAAAAATGAGAAAAATGAATTTGTAGGATTTAAAAACGTTACTGAAGAAGAAGTTTTTCTTGATAATATTAAATCAGGTGAAAAATGTGAGTTTAAAGTAAAACCTTTTAAAATGGTTGACGGTGTTAGAGATTTTACTAAGGTTAACGCTAAATGCAAAGTAGATGTTTATATGTCTTCTGAAATAAATGCTGTTATTAATGAGGCGTTTGGTAATAAAATCGCAGTTTCCTGGATTTTTGACGGTAATGTTGACGGATATGAAATATTTAGCGGCGAAAAATCAATATTGAATATTGAAGACGGATTTGCTCATATTGCTCTTCTTGATTACAGTGAAGAAAGTTTTGTTATTAAAGGGTATAAAAAAGTCAGGGATAAAATACTTTACACCTGTGAATCAAAACCTGTTTCTGTCTTAAGCAAAAATAACAGATTAAATATGAAACCCTGTAAAAAATATAAGGTTTCGGTTATTATTCCGTCTTATAATTCAGAAGATTATATTTCAAGAAGCATCAGCACTGTTTTAGGCTCTGATTTAGAAGAACTTGAACTTATAGTTGTTGATGACGGCTCCTCAGATAACACCAAAGGGATTATTGAATGGTACTGTGAAAAATATCCTTGTTATGTAAAGAAAATCTTTAAAGAAAACGGCGGTGTTGCTGATGCAAGAAATCACGGCATAGCAGCAGCTCAGGGAGAATATTCAACATTTATGGATAATGATGATATGATTAGACCTGACGGCTATTCTGCGCTTTATAATGCCATTAAAAAGACAAAATCAGACATTGCAATTGCTCCGTTATTTAGAATTGACAGTGACCAGTATACGCCGCGACATGTTTTAAAATTTAAGGAAAATATTGCACACGATATTGATGATTATTTAAAGCTAATTTATTCAGACGGTTACAATAACATAGGAGTTTGGAATAAGCTTTATAAAACTTCTCTGGTGCAAAAACACCCTTTCGGACTTTTGGCATATGAAGATGTTTCCTGGACACCTTATATTTTGTCGTGGGCTGATAAGTTCTGCTATATTCATAAAATGTGTTATGAATGGGACAGAAAAATCAGACCAGAAACTTTTTCTAATGTTCTTTCAAACCGTTCTGCTAAAGAAAAATTTGAAGAAAGATATCAGGCTTTCAGATTCTTTCTTGATAACGGCAACCCGAAAAGAAAAGATTGCCTGTATTATATAATGGCTAAACGTTTGTTTAACCAAGGCGGTGCTGCAAAATACGAAGGATATTTTGATGCTATCCGCAATATGGCGCCTCATCTGAAAGATAATAAGTATTTAAAAGAAGATACTGAGTATTCAAAACTTCTTGCTCCTTATTTAACTTAAAAAAACACGACCTTTAGGTCGTGAATTTAAGGGAAAAGGGAAAGATATTTTATCAGGGAGTTTTAAGCACACAAAGCTGCTCCCTTAGTTTAAGATTTAGCGATTAAAAAAAGCTTATTTACCTCAAAGATTTTCTAATTAGTTATTTGCCTAGCCGAATGTTTTGAAAGTAGATTCAGTGTTCTTTTCAATAACTTTTTGTACAGCATCCATTTCGGTAGAAATGGCATCTTGTTCGGTATCTAATTGTTTTAATCTTAATTCTAAGTTTTTATCTTCAGACTGAATAATTTCAATCTTAGCGTTAATTTCTTGAATAGATTGATCATATTGATACTTGTCATATTCGTATTGATTCATTGCATCATCGTATTTAGCCTGGTCAGTTAAAGTGTTTGTTGTAACCGCATATGTCACTTCATCATCACTTCCGGGATTTAAAGTGACGTTAATTATACGTCCAGAAGCATCCTGTTCTAATCTTGCAGTAACTCCTTTTACTTCTTCAGTCTTTTGAGCAGAGCCAATAGTGTAAGCCGGAATGTTGCTTTGAGAAGAACCTGTGTCAGAATAAATCGCATTGTCTAATACTTCTTTTTTATAGAAGTATGGTGACCAAGTACCGGTAGATGTGTTTTGAACATATCTTACCATCCAAGTAGAATCCCCGTATTGAGCGTTAAGCAGCTTAATTTGCTCAGCTTCTTCTTTTTCCAACTTGTCTAATTGGTCTTTAGATAAAGTCTTTAAGTATTCATCATTGCCTGAGTATGTGCCGTCAGCAGCTCTCGGAATAGATGCTCCCATCGGTCTTAACCCTTTAGCACCAATGTTATAGTTAACAGTAGTCTTTTCAGTTAAAGTGTTTCCAGAATATGTGAAATTAGATGTACCGTCAGTTAATTTACCGTCTTTTTCAACAACTCCCGCAACAATGACATTTCCGTTAGCATCAGTAAAGTTGTAGATGGTATTTCCTTCATCGTCTTTCTTACCTGTGTCTTTTTTAACTACATTATTATATGTGTTTGTAACTTCATTATTTTTGTCAGCATCTACCTTATCTCTTGTAACAATAGATGAACCCGCAGAAACCGCAGCAAAATCATCTACCCAAGAAGAAGTATAGCTTATTAAATATTCCCCGTTGCTTTGAGCAATCATAGAAGAAATAGAATTGCTTAAAGAGCCGTCTTCAAAAGTGTAAACAGTCTTAGTGTAATCCGCAACAGATGGAGGAACCGGAACAGACATGCCTAACAGCTGGTTGTAATAGTTAGCAGATTGGTTAGACAAAGTAGTTCTTTGTTGGTTAATCTGTTGGCCTTCATATTCAACGTTTGTTTTTCTGGCTGTGAGTCCTAAGAACCTAGCCTGTGAAGCTGCCATACCCATGACATATTCCCTTTCGTTTTAATTCCCTTGTGTTATATGTAACGGCACATATTAATTAATTCTTTAATCTTTTTTTATTGTTTCGTTACATTTCGTAATGTTTTATGAAATAAAAAAGGGCTTCCATTTTTTATGGAAACCCTTTTGTCTATTGTGTTTTATCCTTATTTGATATTAGAGAATGTCCAAGCATCAAATGTAGGAGTTTCAGAAATATTTAATTCTTTCTTCTTTTCTCCAGCAGAGCAATCGTCATGAGCGATTGGCTTGTACAATCTGTTGTAGTACTCAATAACCATTCTGTCAGAATTGAAGTAAGCTTCAGCAGTTCTGATAGCCTGCCTCATCATTCTAGCCCATTCCTGCTTGTTGTTGTAGTAAGTAGGAATAATCTGGTTTTCGATGATATCCATCATACATTCATGATCTTTCCAGTGTCTTTCTTCCCAAGGCATATCATCATCAAGTTCAGGGTATTCAACAGTGTAGCCGTTAATGCCAGGGAATGTACCTTCAACAGTCCAACCGTCAAAAGTAGAAAGGTGAAGAGCACCGTTAGCATTAGCTGACATACCAGAAGTACCTGAAGCTTCAAACGGTCTTAACGGAGTATTTAACCATACATCAGTACCGCGTTTCAGCATACCTGATAGTTGTAATTCATAACCAGGAAGAACTACTACGTTCTTTAATGTGTGAGATCTGTTCAATAACTTGTTGAACATTTCTTTACCCATTACATCATCCGGATGGAACTTACCAGCAAAGATGATTTGAACCTTATTTTCATCTAACAGTTTGTTAATTCTGTCTTTATCCATCAAGATTAACCATGCACGTTTGTAATCAGCAAATCTTCTTGCCCAGGTGATAGTTAATACATCAGGATTAAATCTCTTACCAGCAACGTTAGCAACGTATTTGAATAATTCTTCTTTCATTTCACGTTTAGCAGCAAGTAATTCGTCGAAAGATTTATCTCCGTTCATTCTCTTATCTTGCCAGTAGTGAAGGTTAACAGCATTGGTGATAGCTCTAATAGGGCATCTTCCGTCAACCCATTCCCACATCTTGTTAGCAACAAGACCGTGAAGCTGAGATACAGCGTTAGCAATTCTTGACATTCTTAAAGCAGCAACTGTAAGAGAGAAGTTTTCTCCGCCTAATTGAAGAGCTCTTTCTCTAGAAGCACCGGCAAAGAAACCGCCTTCTAATAATGTATCAACCCAGTGAACTTCGTTACCGGCAGCAACAGGAGTGTGAGTTGTGAATACAGTTTTTCTTCTAACTTCATCAAGGTTGCCGTTGTATTGTCTAAGAAGTTCAAAAGCTGCAGGAAGTGCATGGCCTTCGTTCATGTGGATTACATCAAAGTTGTAACCTGCTGCTTGAAGAACTCTAACACCTGCAATACCAAGAACTGTTTCCTGAGCAATTCTGATTCTTTCATTTCCATCATAAAGCTTGTGAGAAATGCTCTTAGCCCAGTCGCTATTACCGTCAATATCAGTTGTAAGAAGGTAAACAGGGCAAGTGCCAAATAATTCAGGGTCAACTCTGAATGCTTTAACCTTAACTTTTTCTCCAAAAGTGTCAACTTCTACAGTGATACCTGTATCAACAAGGTAATCATAATATTTTCTGATGTAAGCTACTTCAACGTTGCCTGAATGGTCGATTCTTTGATCATAGTAACCATATGACCATAACATAGTTACACCTACCATAGGCATTTGCAAATAACCGGCAGATAACATGTGTGAACCTGCCAAAAATCCTAAACCACCAGAATATGTCTTGAGTGATTGATCCATTGCTATTTCCATTGAGAAATAAGCTACGTTTGGTAATGTCATAATTTTTAAACCTTTTCTTTTGTGTACTACTAAAGGACTAATCGTCCATGCAAATTTATACCAACAACATAACAGATAATCAATGATTTTATAAAATGTTAGGCGTTCGAAACTTTTGTTTTTCCGCTGAAACCCGCGATTTTCCATACGGTAAGAAATTGTAAAGAAATGTAACAAAATAATACTTTAGAATTAGTTCAATATAATTAAATGCGCGGAATAACTTCCGCGCATAGTTTTATATCTTGATGAGTAAGAATTTAGAGTCTTTAAGGGCATGAACTTTATGTTCTTTGTCCTTTTTGAACATGAGAATTTCACCTTTGTCGAGTTTAAACTTTTCAGCATCAAAATGCAGCTCAATCTCGCCGTCAATTACGTAAACAGCTGCATCAGCAATTGAAGTATGCGTGTCTATTATTTCTCCTTTTTTGATTGCAATTATGTTTAAACAGCTGTCGCCGTTTTCCATAAGTACCTGTCTGTCGAATTTGGTTTCATCCAAATTAACAATATCTTTGGCTTTTAATACATTGTAGAACATATAATCTCCTTTCTTTAGTTCATTAGAACAGATACAATAAATAACGGCATTCCCAACCGGGGTAAGGCCGGAATGGCTAGACGATATGTAGTGAGAATTTTTTTTAGTTTCCTCTTGACTGAGAGTAGGTCTAAGGTTGTAATATAATAATTAATTA
>OHFO01000336.1_pt1 | contig 13194 bp, 11 predicted proteins | sample 1567541 | NCBI WGS metagenome assembly OHFO01 (sample SAMEA3879595, study PRJEB24766) | human gut metagenome | biome: human-associated habitat; feature: feces | place: USA | collected 1985/1987 | reverse complement strand
ATGATCAAGGAGAAGTTCAAGGAATGGCTGTTTGCAGAACCGGAACGCCGACAGAAGTATGTGGAATATTATAATGAAACCTTCAATAATATCCGCCTGCGTGAGTATGACGGAAGCCATTTGCAATTTCCAGGAATGAACCCTGAGATTGAATTAAAACCGCACCAGAAAAATGCGGTGGCACGAATCCTTATGGGAGGAAATACCCTGCTTGCCCACTGCGTCGGAGCCGGAAAGTCGTTTGAAATGATGGCTGCGTGTATGGAACAGAAAAGACTCGGACTTTCCAATAAGACAATTATGGTAGTGCCAAAGCCGCTTATCGGGCAGACGGCAAGTGAATTTTTAAGGCTTTACCCGTCAGCAAACATCTTGGTTGCAACGGAGCGTGATTTTGAAAAGAGCCGAAGAAAGCAGTTTGTGTCAAGGATTGCGACAGGCGATTATGACTGCATCATTATGTCGCACTCGCAATTTGAAAAAATTCCAATTTCGGCAGAGAGAAAGGAGCGAATGCTTAATGAACAGATAAATGAGATCACCTATGCGATTGATGATATGAAGGAGCGGAACGGGGAACGCTGGACCGTAAAGCAGATGGAAAGCCAGAAGAAAAAGCTGGAGGAACAGCTTAAATCCCTGACCGATGAGAGCAGGAAAGATGACCTCATTACCTTTGAGGAGCTGGGTGTTGACTCTATTATGGTAGACGAAGCACACAATTTTAAGAACCTCGCCACATTTTCAAAGATGAATAATGTGTCGGGAATCAGCAGTAGTGGGGCTAAAAAGTCAACGGATATGCAGCTTAAATGCCAGTATTTATCAGAGATAAATGATGGCAGGGGAATTGTATTTGCAACAGGTACACCGATAAGCAACACAATGTGTGAGATGTATGTTATGCAGCTTTATTTGCAGAAATCGGCACTTGAGGAGATGGGAATTCATCATTTCGACTCGTGGGCGGCTAACTTTGGAGAAGTAACAACGGCACTGGAGCTTACGGTTGAGGGCAGTGGTTTCCGTTTCAAGAGCAGGTTCAATAAGTTTACCAATCTGCCGGAGCTTATGAACATCTTCCGTGAGGTTGCCGATGTGCAGACAGCGGATATGCTTGACCTTGATGTGCCAGCTCTGCGTGGCGGCAAGCCTATCATCGTGGAGTCGGAGCCGGACTGGTATGTGAAGCAGGTAATGGAAGAATTTGTTGTAAGGGCAGAAAGGATAAGGGGCGGGGGTGTTGATCCAAGTGTTGACAACTTCTTAAAGATTACGCACGAAGCAAGACTTCTTGGAACAGACGCAAGACTGATTGATAAGGACGCACCGAACAACCCGGACGGAAAGCTCAATAAGGTAGCGGAAAATGTCTGGAAAGAATATGTAAAAGGAAATGCTGATGGTCATATAGGCTGTCAGCTTATTTTTTCGGATATTGGAACACCGGGACCGGACAAGGACTTTACGATTTATGATTATCTGAAGGAGTCACTTATCCAATATGGTATCCCTGCGGAGGAGATAGCATTTATTCACGATGCAAAAACAGACGCACAGAGGGATGCACTCTTTAAGGAAATGAGGACAGGTAAGAAAAAAGTCCTTATCGGTTCGACAGATAAGTGCGGAACCGGAGTTAATGTACAGACACACCTTGTTGCAATGCACCATGTCGATTGCCCGTGGAAGCCTTCTTCCATTGAACAGAGGGAAGGCAGAGGTATCCGACAGGGAAATAAAAACGATGAGGTGGCAATCTACCGATATGTTACAAAACAAACCTTTGATGCATACAACTGGTCACTTGTGGAAAACAAGCAGCGTTTCATCAGTCAGGTTATGACAAGCAAGGCAGTGAGCCGAAGCTGTGAGGACATTGATGAGGCAACACTTTCTTATGCGGAGATTAAGGCGGTTGCTACAGGCAACCCTTTAATCAGGGAAAAGATGGAGGTTGACAATGATGTCCAGAGATTAAAGCTCTTAAAGGCATCCTATGACAATCAGAGATACGGATTGCAGGATAATTTTATGATCAAGTATCCAAAACTCATCAAAACTGCGACAGAGAAACTTGCCAATGTCAGGGAGGATATAAAGGCAAGGGATAAGGAATTGATTGATAACCCGGATTTTGCCATTACCATAGGCAATGCAACTTATACAGAGCGAGTGGATGGTGGAACCGTAATGCTTGAAGCAATCAGCAAATGTAAGACAGGCGAAACCATTCCAGTCGGTAAGTTTCACGGCTTTGAGCTTCTGGTGGAAAAGAATTTCCTCAGTATCAACTATATGGTGCTTCGTGGAAAGACGGAATACAAGGCAGAACTTTCCACAAGTCCGGTGGGAAGTATGGTAAAGCTGGAGAACCTGTTCAACGGACTTCACGAAAATGTTGATTTTCTGGAAAAGAAGATTGAACAGTACCAAAATGATCTTGAGGCTTCAAAGGCGGAGTATGACAAGCCGTTTGCATATAGTGCAGAACTGGAAGAAAAACTTGCAAGGCAGTATGAATTAAATGCCCAGCTTGACCTTGAGAACGCAAAGGCTGTGGATGCAGACCTGAGCGGACCGGAGGAAGAAAGAGAAGCAGATGACAGGATGGAATCTGCAGCAATTGTTGCAGAGGATAAAGGTGCTTATCCAGCGGACAGAGAGGGCAGAACACGATAGGAGAGTGAATAATATGAGCATAAGAAAAGTGGTCGCAGGACTACTGATTACAGCAGGGATTGCCATTATGGCAGTCCCTTTTTTCTGGCGGGCAACCGGAGAAAAACAGACAGAACAGCTCATAAGTGAATTTGAGCAGACATTGGAGGATGATTACGATGAAGAAACAGATGTGGAGGAAGAGCAAACCTCCATTAGTAAAGAGGATGAAGCCATTCTTAAAGAAGGCGGTGTTATCGGCATCATTGAGATACCGGGCTTAGATATCAGGTATCCGGTAATGGAAGGAACCACAAGTAAAGTGCTTAATGCCGGGATTGGTCATATAGAAGAGACTGCAGGAATCGGAGAAAGTGGCAACTGTGTGTTGTGCGGTCATAATGGCAGCAGATATGGCACATTTTTTACACCACTAAGTCAGATATCCATAGGTGATGAAGTAATGATAACCGACAAAAATGGGCTGAAGCATATCTATGAGGTAACAGAGACAGAGGTAGTAAATCCGTATGATAACAGCATCAAGACACAGAGTGATGAAAAAGAACTAACTCTTTTTACCTGTTCCCAGAAAGGAACCATGCGTTTTGTGGTCAGGTGCATTTATAAGGAGGCGGTGATGGATGAATAAGAGATACCGATTAAGTGAGATAGAAGAGGCAGTATCAGAAATGGAAGAGCTAATTGACATCGAGGATGATATTGCAGAGATTGATGATGACTTTCAGATAGTCGTAAGCGGCTGGTCTGTATATGTCGAAAGCATGAATCTGACACTCAGACAGGGAATAGCCTGTGTATGGGATGCGGAGGAAGGATTATTTATGCCTGATTTTGATGTGACTATCGTGTATGAGGGGAACATTGAAACACAGGAGTGGCTCTATTACGAGCAGGACGGAATGGTCGTTACACTTGGCAACTGGCTTAATGGCAGATTGTCTTGTGAACAGATAGAACAGCTTTGGTGTGAGCTTATCATACCGGAGCAAAACAAAGAACAAAAAGAAAGCGAGGAATAGCATATGAAGTATTCAATTAAGGTAAACGAAGTAAGGGCAAAAGAGGGCAGCAATATCAAAGGATTTGCAACAGTAGTATTCGGTGATTCATTTAAGATTACCAATATTGCAATCCTTGAGAATAAGGACAAGGGAGAGCTTTTTGTATCAATGCCTAGATACCGCTCCAATGAGCGTGATGAAAGCAATGGTGTGATCTATAAGGATGTGTGCAATCCTATCACAGCAGAGTTTCGAGAGGAACTCTATACCAATATCCTTGATGCCTATGCAAGAATTAAGGAACCGGAGAAAGAGGAGACACAGAAGCAGGAGCGTACACAGGAAATGCCGGAGTTTTCCGTAACTGTGACACCTTATGAGAGGGAAGGCAGTAACATCAAGGGACTTGCACGCATTTATTTTGAAAACAGTTTCATCGTAAATAATATCAATATCGTGCAGGGTAAAGAGAAAATCTTTGTATCAATGCCTTCTTATAAGACAAAGCAGGTGGATGAGCAGGGCAAGCCAATCTATCAGGATGTCTGCTATCCGGTCACAAAGGATTTCAGGGAAAAACTCTATAATGAGATTATCTCTGAATATGAGAAAGCAAAGGATAAGAGCAACGAAAAGGCGAGGGAGAGTGCCGAGAAACATCATGGCAATCCCGATAAAGAGAAGGACAAAGAGGCAACGCCCTTTCGATAATCAGTAATCAGAGTACAGGGGCGGCCAAGGCTGCCCCATTTACAGAATGGAGGAAACAGAATGGATATGGAAGCAGGAAAAACACTTACCAATGAGGAGGTCATAAGAGAACTTCTTGAATTATTAAAGAAAAATGTTTGTAGCGAAGTTGTTACAGATGATGTATATGATTCTGTAGATTTAACAGGTAAATCATATTTGGCATATGAATTTTTGCCTGGTCAATATGATCAAAGAGCAGACAGTGCAATGCAATGTTTGATGCTTTTGAACAACAAACAAACAGTACGTATTCATTCAGGTACTTTATTAGTGTTCGCAAACCCAGTAGATGAAGAAACACTTAATAAAATCACACATTATATTGTTAACCCTGTTGAAGCACGTGTTAAAGACCTTTCTGTATTAGTGGATGATCAGGACGTTGAAGTAAAAGATGTTCCTGTATTAGAAGGATTTACAAAAATGAGTAAAGAAGAATTAGATTCTTTACGTCAGACTTTAGGGTTGGCCATGTCTCAAGCGGACATTGAGCATGTTCAACGTTACTTCGAAAAAGAAGAAAAAAGAGATTGCACAATGACTGAACTACGTGTGTTAGATACATATTGGTCAGATCACTGTCGTCATACTACTTTTGAAACTGTATTAGATGATGTATGTTTCCATTTGGATACGTTATCAGATGAGTTACAGGCTTCTTATGATAAATATTTAAAATTACGTCAGGATGTTCATGGAAATCGTAAAGAAAAAACATTGATGGACATGGCTACTATCGCCGGTAAATATCTTCGTAAACAAGGTAAGCTTGATGATATGGAGATTACCGATGAAATCAATGCGTGCAGTGTAGAAATTACAGTGGATGTAGATGGAAAAGATGAACAATGGTTGTTGATGTTTAAAAATGAAACACATAATCACCCAACAGAAATTGAACCATTTGGTGGAGCAAGTACATGTATTGGTGGAGCTATTCGTGATCCATTATCAGGACGTAGCTATGTATATCAAGCTATGCGTATTACAGGCGCTGGAGACATCACAAAACCAATTAGTGAAACATTAGAACACAAATTACCTCAATCAAAGATTTCAAAAACCGCTGCTCAAGGTTATTCAAGTTATGGTAACCAAATTGGTTTGGCAACTACATTCGTAGATGAAATTTATGATGATGGCTATGTTGCGAAACGTATGGAAGTTGGTGCTGTTGTAGGTGCGGCTCCTAAATCACATGTTAAACGTGAAAAACCAGAAGCTGGCGATATTATCGTTATGATTGGTGGAGCTACTGGTCGTGATGGAATCGGTGGAGCTACAGGTTCTAGTAAAGAACATAATGAAACAAGTTTGGAAAAATGTTCAAGTGAAGTTCAAAAGGGAAATGCCTTGATTGAACGTAAATTACAGCGTTTATTTAGAAATCCTACTTGTACAAAATTAATTAAAAAGGCGAATGACTTTGGAGCAGGTGGAGTTAGTGTTGCCGTAGGTGAACTTGCAGATGGTTTGAATATCAACTTAGATGCAGTTCCAGTTAAATATCAAGGTTTAGATGGTACAGAATTAGCTATTAGTGAATCACAAGAGCGTATGGCTGTATGTATCGAGGCTAAGGATTTTGAAAAATTCAAAGAAGAAGCATATAAAGAAAACTTAGAGGCTATCAAAGTTGCAGATGTAACAGATACAAATCGTTTAGTCATGAAATGGCGTGGGGAAACAATTGTTGATATGTCTCGTGCATTCTTGGATACGAACGGTGTTCGCCAGCACCAGATTGTTGATGTTTGCGAAAATGAATATGATGAACATCCATTTGATGCAGTAAACTCAGATTTAAATACAGTATTACAAGATGCGAATGTCGCAAGTCAAATTGGTTTGGCAGAAATGTTTGATGCTTCTATCGGTAAGAGTACAGTGTTGATGCCTTTTGGAGGTAAATATCAATTAACTCCTGAAGAAGGTTCTGTACAAAAATTACCAGTGCATGGAATGACAAACACATGTTCGGTTATGACATATGGATATGATCCAAAAGTATCTAAATATTCTCCATATTTAGGTGCTAGCTATTCAGTTGTTGAAGCATTAGCTCGTATTACAGCATTGGGTGCTGACTATAAGAAGTGTCGTTTATCAAATCAGGAATATTTTGAACATTTAGGTGCCGATGCACAAAAATGGGGACAACCATTTGAAGCTTTATTAGGTTTGATTGATGCTCAATTGGCATTTGAAACACCAAGTATTGGTGGAAAAGACTCTATGAGTGGAACATATAAAGATATTCATGTATCACCAACAGTGATTACATTTGCGGTAACAACAGCTAAAACAGATGATATTGTTTCGGCTTCATTTAAAAATCCTGGGGACTATGTATATTTAGTAAAGCATACGCCAGTTAAAAATAATGTTCCAAACTATGAACAATTAAAAGAAAATTTTGAAACGGTTCATAAATTAATGCAAGAAAAGAAAATTGTTGCGGCAAGCACAATTAAATTTGGTGGTCTAGGTGCAACTATTGCGAAAATGGCATTTGGATCTAAAGTTGGTGTTGCGATCAGCACAGAAGAAGATGTATATGGATTCAATTTGGGTTCAATGATCGTGGAAGCTACAGAAAGCATTCAAGATGAACATTTAGAATTGATTGGTATTTTAAATGATGATTCTAAGATTGTATTAAATGATGAAACCGTTGAAATTGAAGATGCATTAAAGGCTTGGACAAAGCGTTATAGTGAAATTTATCCAATGATCGTGGATGAAGGAAAAGATACTTTAGAAACTCCATTAAATGATGCAGAAGTACCAATGTCTAAGGAAGTTGTGGAAAAACCAAAAGTAATTATTCCTATTTTCCCTGGACAAAACTGTGAATTTGATACAACAGCTAAGTTTGAACGTGCTGGTGCTGAAGTTAAACAAGTTGTATTTAATAACTTAACTGTAGAAAACATTCAAAAGAGTATCGAAACTTTAGCCAAAGAAATTAGTACAGCACAAATCTTAATGATTGTTGGTGGATTTAGTAGTGGTGATGAACCAGATGGTTCAGGTAAATTTATTGCGAACGTATTAAGAAATCCAAAGATTGCACAAGCAATTGATACAATGCGTGCAAATGATGGTTTGATCTTAGGTATCTGTAATGGATTCCAGGCATTGATCAAATCTGGATTATTGCCTTATGGTGATATTGAAAAATTGGATGCGGAAAATCCAACATTATTTAGAAATAATATCAATCGTCACGTTTCTCATATTGCACGTACTCGTATTACAAGTAATGCTTCTCCTTGGCTTGCAGGTATGAAAGCTGGAAGTGTATATTCAGTTGCTGTTAGTCATGGTGAAGGTAAATTTGTTGCGAGTGAAGAAGTATTGAATAAGTTGATTGAAAATGGTCAGGTTGCAACACAGTATGTAAATGAAAAGGGTGTTCCAACAATGGATGGAAAAGACAACTTAAATGGTTCAAGCATGGCTATCGAAGGTATCTTCTCTGAAGATGGTAAGATCTTTGGTAAGATGGGTCACAGTGAGCGTTATGAAAAAGGCTTGTTCCAGAATATTGCTGGAAATAAAGACCAAGATATTTTCGCAAATGGTGTTCGTTATTTTACACACAAGCAGGTGAAGTAGAATGACGTTGAAAAAAGTAGTTCAAGATTCTTCTGGGATTGTTGGCTTGTTCAATGTAGAACAAGCCGTCCAGAATATCTATTTAGCAATGCATGCCATTCAGCATCGAGGACAAGATGGTGTTGGATTAGCAATTAGTGATGGAGAAAATGTTGTTTGTAAAAAGGGATTAGGCTTATTGTCGGAGAATTTAAAACAAGATACGTTAAATTCTTTAGAGGGGAATATTGCGATTGGTCAGCTTCGAATGGCAACAAAAAATGATTCTCAATTAGAAAATGTTCAGCCGATTATGGTGCGTAGTCACCAAAGATATTTTGCGGTTGTATCAAGTGGGATGATCACGAATGCGATTTCTTTAAGAACGAAATTAGAAAATGAAGGATTGATCTTTCAAGGAACAAGTGATTCAGAATTATTAGCACATTTGATTCAGTTGAATCCAGGTTCTTTTGAAGAAAAAATTGCGAAAGCTTGTCGTATGATGAGTGGGGCCTATACATTTATGGTCATCACAAAAGACAGTTTGTACGTAGTAAGAGATCCTCATGGTATTCGCTCTTTATATATTGCCAAGGTAGATGAAGGATATTGTATCAGTAGCGAAACTTGTTCGTTCCCAATTCTTGGTGGAGAATTCATTCGTGAAGTAAATCCAGGTGAATTGATTTGTTTCAATTGCGAAGGTATGAAGTCTAGTCAGATTATTGAAGAAACAGAAACGAAGGCTTGTGCTTTAGAGTATGTATATTATTCTAGACCGGACAGTGTTCATAATGGTTTAACGGTTCATGAAGTAAGAAAACAATGTGGTTATTATTTAGCTAAAGAAGAGAATATTGAAGCGGATATCGTTGTTGGTGTTCCTGATTCAGCTTTAAGTGCAGCGGCAAGTTTTGCCAGAACATTGAATGTACCATATGAAACAGGATTGATTAAAAACCGTTATATTGGTTCTACATTTATTCGTCCGACAGAACAACAAAGAATGCAAGGTATGCGTGTTCGTTTAAATGCGATCAGTTCGGTTGTTAAAGATAAAAGAGTTTATTTAGTAGATGATAGTGTTGTGAAAGGTTTTACATCACGTCGAATTTGTCAATTATTAAAAGAGGCAGGCGCAAAAGAAGTGCACTTACGTATAGCTTCGCCAATGTTGAAATATCCTTGTTTATACGGAGCGGATTCAACGGCACAAAAAGATTTGGCGGCATTTAACTATACAGTAGATGAAATGGAACAATTGTTCCAGGTGGATTCATTGCGTTTCTTAAGTGTTGAAGACTTTAAAAAGTGTGTGCCTGAAACAAGCTGTTTAGCTTGTTGTACAGGTGAATATCCAGAAGATTTACAAGATTATAAAGATGAGGTAAAGGAGTAGAGTATGGCAGACAAGAAGTTAAAGATCACTCTGGTAAAGTCCACCATCGGCGCTGTGCCGAAGAATAAAGCAATCGTGGAGTCTATGGGACTGCGCAAGATCGGTAAGTCCGTAGTACTGCCTGATAATGATGCAACAAGAGGACAGATCCGTCAGGTGAATCATTTGATCAAGGTAGAAGAAGCATAATCAGATAAGGAGGTGTTAGGAATGGAATTATCCAATTTAAGACCTGCAGAAGGTTCCAAACACAGTGATAATTTTAGAAGAGGCCGTGGACACGGTTCAGGAAATGGCAAGACTGCTGGTAAGGGCCATAAGGGTCAGAAGGCTCGTTCTGGAGCACCAAGACCAGGGTTCGAAGGTGGCCAGATGCCATTATACAGAAGATTACCAAAGAGAGGTTTCAAGTGCAGAAACTCTAAGGAAATCATCGGAATTAATCTTTCAGCTCTTGAGAAATTCGATAATGACACTGTAGTATCAGTAGATACACTGATCGAAGCAGGTATCGTTAAGAACCCAAGAGATGGTGTTAAGATTCTTGGAAACGGAGAATTAACCAAAAAGCTGACTGTTAAGGTAAATGCATTCAGTGAAAGTGCAAAATCTAAGATTGAGGCTTTAGGTGGAACCTGCGAGGTGATCTAATGTTCAAAACGATTAGAAACGCTTTTAAGGTAAAAGAGCTTCGTGGGAAGATCCTTTATACCTTTATGATGCTGGTAGTCATTCGATTTGGCTGCCAGCTGCCTATTCCGGGAATTGAGACATCATTCTTTGCGAATTGGTTTGCGAAACAGACAACCGATGTGTTCGGTTTCTTTAATGCGATGACCGGTGGATCATTTTCATCCATGTCTATCTTCGCATTAAGCATCACACCGTACATCACTTCTTCCATTATCATCCAGCTGCTGACAATTGCTATTCCTAAACTGGAAGAGATGCAGAAGGATGGAGAAGAAGGCAGAAAGAAAATTCAGGAATACACCCGATATACCACTGTAGGACTTGCGCTGCTGGAATCAAGTGCCATGGCAATTGGTTTTGGACGTCAGGGACTTCTTCTGGATTACAATGCATGGAACGTGATCGTAGCGATCATCACTATGACAACAGGAAGTGCACTGTTAATGTGGATCGGTGAGCAGATCACTGACAAGGGTGTAGGAAATGGTATTTCCATCGTGCTTCTGTTTAACATCCTGTCAAGTGTTCCCGATGATATGAGAAGCCTTTACTATCGTTTTATATTTGGTCAGTCCTTCGCAACAATGGCTGTAGCAGTATTACTGATCGCAGTAGTTCTCTTAGCTATGGTAGTCTTTGTAGTCGTTTTAAACGATGCAGAGAGAAGGATTCCAGTTCAGTATTCCAAAAAGATGGTAGGACGCAAGATGGTTGGTGGTCAGGCTACCAACATTCCGTTAAAGGTCAACACCGCAGGTGTTATGCCGGTTATCTTCGCATCTTCCATTATGTCTTTCCCTGTTGTAATTGCTCAGTTCTTTACTGTTGATTACAGCTCTATCGGTGGAAAGATCTTAACAATGCTGAATTCCGGCTCATGGTGCAAACCATCCCAGCCAATCTATTCTATCGGTTTGATAATTTATATCGTACTGTTGTTCGTGTTTGCATACTTCTATACATCGATTACCTTTAATCCGTTGGAAGTTGCTAACAATATGAAGAAGCAGGGAGGCTTCATTCCCGGCATTCGTCCCGGCAAGCCCACCAGCGATTATTTAAATAAGATTTTGAATTATATTGTTTTCATTGGTGCAGTTGGCCTTACAGTAGTAGCGATCGTCCCGATCCTTGCATCCGGACTTTTAGATGTGAGCCGTATCTCATTTTCAGGTACCTCACTGATCATTATTGTAGGCGTAGTACTGGAGACAATTAAAGCAGTAGAATCTCAGATGCTTGTGCGTTATTATAAGGGATTTTTGAACGATTAACACAACAGTTGGATCAGTCAATCTGCCTTTGTGGTATTCCACAAGGGCGGATTTATTGCGTTATAGGACTTTTTTGAGAGGAGAAAAACTTTTCATGAAGATCATCATGTTAGGAGCTCCGGGCGCAGGAAAAGGCACCCAGGCAAAGAAAATTGCAGCTAAGTACAGTATTCCACACGTTTCCACAGGAGACATTTTCAGAGCGAATATTAAAAACGGAACAGAACTGGGCATGAAGGCTAAGTCTTTCATGGACGCAGGCGGTCTTGTACCGGATGAGATCACGATTGGAATGCTGTTAGACCGTATCCATGAAGCAGACTGCGTAAACGGATATGTACTGGATGGTTTCCCAAGAACGATCCCTCAGGCAGAAAGTCTTACAAAAGCGTTAAGCGAAAGAGGCGAAGCAGTTGATTATGCAGTAAACGTAGATGTACCAGATGAGAACATCATCAACCGTATGTCCGGACGTCGTGCATGCTTAAACTGTGGCGCTACCTATCATATTGTTTACAATCCTTCCAAGAAAGAAGGAATCTGTGATACCTGCGGACAGCAGCTGGTATTAAGAGACGATGACAAGCCTGAAACTGTAAAGAAGAGACTGTCTGTATATCATGATCAGACACAGCCTCTAATCGACTATTATAAGAATGAAGGCATTCTGGCAGAAGTAGACGGAACAAAAGACATGGAAGAAGTATTCCAGGATATTGTTAATATTTTAGGAGCATAAAAAATGGTAACGATCAAATCAGAACGGGAAATTGAATTAATGCGGGAAGCCGGAAAGATCCTGGCAAAAGTTCATGAGGAACTGGGCAAGGTAGTAAGACCGGGAATTTCCACCAAGGAAATCGACCGCATCTGTGAAGAGATGATCCGCAGCTATGGCTGCATCCCATCTTTCCTCGGTTATGAAGGATATCCTGCTTCTGTATGTATCTCTATTAATGATGAAGTCGTTCACGGCATTCCAAATAAGCACCGTTACTTAAATGAAGGTGACATTGTAAGCCTTGACACCGGAGTCATCTGGAAGGGATATCAGTCAGACGCAGCAAGAACTCACATGATCGGAGAGGTAACTCCTCAGGCCAGAAAGCTGGTTGAAGTAACTCAGCAGAGCTTCTTTGAAGGAATAAAGTTTGCAAAAGCTGGCAATCATCTCTATGATATCTCAGCAGCAATCCAGAAATATGCAGAAAGCTTCGGTTTCGGAGTTGTAAGAGATCTGGTTGGACATGGTATTGGAACCGATATGCATGAAGAACCGGAGATCCCCAACTTCGCACAGAAGAGAAAAGGCATCAAGCTGGCAGCCGGTATGACACTGGCAATTGAACCAATGATCACTGCAGGCCGTTACGATGTAGCCTGGATGGACGACGGCTGGACCGTTGTAACAGAAGATGGTTCACTTGCTTCCCATTATGAAAACACCATCCTGATCACGGATGGAGAACCTGAGATCTTATCTTTGTAACACCCCATAAGCATTAGGAGGGAAAGAATATGTCCAAAGCAGACGTAATTGAAATTGAAGGAACTGTTGTGGAAAAACTTCCAAATGCTATGTTTTCAGTTGAACTGGAAAATGGACATCAGATTCTTGCCCATATTTCAGGTAAGTTAAGAATGAACTTTATCAGAATAATACCAGGTGACAAGGTTAAAATTGAAATGTCACCATACGATTTGAGTAAAGGACGTATTACCTGGAGAGGTAAATGAAAGGAGAATTCAAATGAAGGTTAGACCATCAGTTAAACCAATGTGTGAA
>OHFO01000316.1_pt1 | contig 13604 bp, 14 predicted proteins | sample 1567541 | NCBI WGS metagenome assembly OHFO01 (sample SAMEA3879595, study PRJEB24766) | human gut metagenome | biome: human-associated habitat; feature: feces | place: USA | collected 1985/1987 | reverse complement strand
AAGAACAGCAGCAGCTTCCTAAAACTGGATCGTACCTCACCGCTGGAACTGTTCTTCACGAATTTCAAGAACCAGTACAACAATCCCACGAGTTTCAGTTTCTTCCTCGTACCTCTCGTCCTTTTGGAAAAGACACTGAACGCCGTAGTCCAGATCCGAAAAGGGGAAGACCCCGGAGTGGAAGGTAAAAAACTGGTGGAGAACAGCGAACTCAACGATGAAGGACGTATCGCCAAACTTGCCCGCCGGTATAAGTTTGACGAACACCAGCTTCCGTGGAAAGAACTTGCCGCATTGGGAGTTGACAAGCAACTCTTGTTCAATAACCACTGCATGGGTGAGATGCTGAAAGGGAGGATTACCTCTATGGCTTTCCCTATCAGTAAGGAAGTGAACGGTGAAAAGAAGGATATGGGGGAAGCCTGTTTCCTCTGTGTCAAAGGGGAGGGCGGCAAGGTGCAACTGAAAACTTTAAGCAGGCTTGACAAACCGCAGTATGACCTGCCTGCCTATAAAGGAGTATTCACAGACGAGGAAAAGCAGTCACTTAAAGACACCGGAACTTTGGGGGCAATCAAGGAGATGAAGGATACCCATACGGGAACCGTCTGTAACTGTTATGTATCTTTCCATGAACCGAGCAACCGTATCATAACCATGCCCGTGGATGCCATCAAGATACCCGATTATATCTACGGGAAAAGGCTGGATGACAAACAGAAGCAAATCCTTGCGTCAGGAGGCCGGCTTCCCATCAACGACATACAGCGCAAAAACGACACGCTGCTTTCCGGCGTTGCTTTCGTCGATCCGAGAATAATGGACATCGCATTCAAGCAGTCCGGCGAACAACTGAAGGTCAACGACACTATCATGGGTGCCAAAATCACTCCTGAGCAAAAGAAGATGCTCCAGAACCATGAAATGGTGTTCGTTGAGAATATGCGCTACAAAGGCAGGGTATTTTCCGATGATGTACGTTTCAGCAACAAGAGCAACCAACTGCTGATAGGACGTAACGCCCGTGAATACAAACCCACTATTGATAGCAAGAAAAATGACAAGAAAAAGGAGGTAAAACAGCAGGCACCCCGCCATGTGGCGTCTGTAAAGGCCCAGTCAAAAAAGAGCCTTTCGGTCATGTAACAGATAGATTATTCATGTTTTTGGCAAATATATACCCGGTTCTCTTTTATGGCAGCCGGGTATATGTTTAATATCCGATTAACATTTTAAAGCGATAACAAATGATTATACAAGATAAAAATACCACAACCGGAGAATTGTCCTATTTTGAGACGACTCTCCTTCTTTATTTAAAGGAAAGCCATCCGCATATTGCCGGTGACAAAGCACTTGTCCGGGCACGGGCTGACGAGGCGGCAGGCAGCTACGAACGTGCCATACATGACGGCTTATCCGTTACGCAGGCTTTGCAACTGGCCGAGGCCGTTCTCTATCAGGACTTGCGCTTTTCCAAATTCGATACGGTTTTCGAGGTCGTGTCGGAGTGGTTTCCCGAAGTGCGGCCCGAAAAACGGGCGGGTTTCTGCCTGAAAGTATTGTCGCCCGCAGAAACAGTATTCAGCAAATATCCCATAGATGACCGGTTTGAATCATCCCCGTCCTATCATACACTTACCGTTGAACTTACAGGTTTCATACAATTTTATATAGAACAATATGGCATATAACAAACGACAACATTTGGCGGACAACATAGCCGCACTTGAATGGATATTCATGCGCCCGGAGTTTTGTCTCACGGAAGAGGGACGCAAGGTTTTGAACGGTTATTCGGGTTTCGGGGGATTGAAGTGCATCCTGAATCCGGCGGAAAAGGACACGGACATTGAAAGATGAACGACAGACAGGGAACTGTTTCCCCAAGTCCGACTGCTGCATGAACTGTTGCGTGAGTATTCCAAAGACGAAAAAGAATACAAGGCATACGTCCAAAGCCTCAAAAACTCCGCTCTCACAGCCTTTTACACACCGGAACCGGTGGTAACGGCCATGCAGGAATCCTTGCAGCTACCGGGAATCCGTCCGGGACGTTTTCTTGACCCTTCTGCCGGAACGGGCATGTTTATCAGCGGCTTGAAGGATGTTCCCGAAGTCCATTGTTTCGAGAAAGACAAGCTCACGGGAAAAATCCTCTCATCCCTCTATCCGGAAAGCAGAGTGACCATAGACGGTTTCCAGTCCATACAGCCCTATTATAATAACTACTTCGATATGGTTTCATCCAATATCCCGTTTGGAAATACCAGAATTTATGACCGGGATTTTGACCGGAGCGAAGACGTCGTGCGTAAATCCTCACTTGCTGCCGTACACAACTATTTCTTTCTCAAAGGTATGGACACGTTGCACGAAGGCGGGATACTGGCCTATATCACGACTTCGGGTGTCATGGACTCGCCACAGAACCGTCCCGTCAGGGAATGGCTGGTGAACCATGCCAATCTTGTTTCAGCCATACGTCTGCCGGATAACCTGTTTGTTGATGCGGGTACGGAAGTGAGCAGTGACCTGATCGTATTGCAGAAGAATACCCGAAAATCGGAACTGACCGAAAAGGAACGGAACTTTATTGAAACCCGCCTTATATCAGGCAGCATCAATATCAACAACAGCTATGCCGATTTAGACCATATCGTCCATACTTCCGTATCTATGGGCAAAAACATGTACGGACAACCGGCCATGAATTTTATTCATGAAGGAGGTGTCGGCGCCATTTCCGAACATCTCAGGCAGTTATTGGCGCAAGATGTGGAGAACCATCTTGACCGGAAACTTTATGATGACAATCTATCCCGCTCAAACAATTCCACCATCCTCAAAACGGAGTTTGAGACACTATTGGAAACAGCAGGAGAGACAGAACGGCAGGAGGTACAGGAAGAAAGCCCCGCACAGCCCTATGAACCCATGCTCAACCTGTTTGCCGCCTATGCGGATGAAGAGCAAGCAGAGGTGCAAGTAGTGGAAAGCAGACCTTCACCAAGCCGGGCACCGTCGGTATCCCGCAAAAAGAAAGGGGATGAACCGGAAATGTTCAATCTGTTCTCCCAAGAGAACATGTACGATGAAGCCGCCACGCAGGAAGACATGACCGGGGAACGGGCGGCAGCGGAAGCAAAATGGCAGGAGCGCAGACAAAAATTCGAGGAAGAGCGGAAGAAAGAAATGGAACCACGACCGTTTACCGGAGAGACACGTCCCGAATACAAGAACGGTTCCATCGTGAAATCGGATGAGCAATACGGATATTTAAGAGGGGTGGGTACTCCCGAAGTACAATTCCATCCGCTTAAACTGACAGTCACCCAACAATACCGGGCCGCCTACTATATCCCGCTCCGTGAAGCCTACCACAATCTCTACAATAAGGAAGCCGAAACGGAAACGGAACAGCCGGAACTACGGGAAGAACTGGTCAAGCGGTATGACAGTTTTTACCGCATGTTCAGGGAATTGAACGGAAAGGACAATGCCAAGTTCCTGCTGATGGATGCCGGAGGACGGGAAATACTTTCATTGGAACGTTCCGTTAACGGCAAAATACAGAAGGCGGATATATTTTCTGTTCCCGTATCGTTCAACGCCAATGAAGTGACACATGTGGATACGCCGCAGGAAGCGCTTGTGGCATCCCTGAACAAGTTCGGGGAAGTCAATCTGGAATATATGGAAAATCTCAGTGAAACAGGCAGGCAGGAACTGCTCACACAACTGGACAGCCGTATCTTCTACAATCCCATGATGAAGAACTATGAAATCAAAGACCGTTTCATAGCGGGCAATGTGGTGGCCAAAGTCGAATGGATAGAGAACTATCTGAAAGACTATCCCGATGACGACGCAAGCAAGAAATCATTGGAAGCCTTGCAGAAAGCCATACCGGAGCCGATCAGTTTCGAACTGCTTGATTTTAATCTGGGAGAAAGGTGGATACCCGTATCCGTATATGAAGAGTTTGCCGGTTATCTTTTTGAGGCAAAAGCCCATATCCACTATACGGAATCCATCGACGAGTTCAGTGTGAGTTTTGAAGAAACGAACGCGAACATCACCGACAGATATTATGTGAAAGGGGAAAAAAGAGGATATTACGGAAACGACCTGCTGAAACATGCGCTGCACAACACGGTGCCCGACATAACAAAAACCGTGCAGGATGAAGAAGGCAATGATATAAAGGTACGGGATGCCGAGGCCATCCAGCTTGCCGACGCCAAAATCAATGAAATAAGGTCTGCTTTCACAGGCTGGCTGAACGAGCAGCTACCCGAATTTAAACAGCACCTTGCGGATATGTACAACCGCAAGTTCAATTGTTATGTACGTCCCGATTATGACGGTTCCCTACAAAGTTTCCCGTTCCTTGACCTAAAAGGGCTGGACATACCGGACTTGTACGACAGCCAGAAAAATGCCGTATGGATGCTGAAGATGAACGGGGGTGGCATAATCGACCACGAGGTGGGTACGGGCAAGACCCTCATCATGTGCGTGGCCGCCTTTGAGATGAAGCGTCTCGGACTGGCGAACAAGCCGATGATTATCGGACTCAAAAGCAATGTGCATGACATAGCCGACACGTTCAAGAGAGCCTATCCGAACGCCAGAGTGCTGTATCCGGGCAAGGAGGACTTTACACCGGAGAAACGTGTCGGAATATTCCATGACATCAAGAACAATAACTGGGACTGTATCATCCTGACACACGACCAGTTCGGAAAAATACCCCAGTCTCCCGAAATACAGCAGGAAATATATACGCAGGAAATAGACAGCATCGAAGAGAATCTCGCCGTATTCGAGCAGCAGGGCAATGAAGTGAGCGGCTGGATAAAGAAGGGGTTGGAAAGGAGAAAGGAGAACCTTGAGGCCAAACTTGAAAAGCTGGAACAGGATATAAAAGACCGGACGGACGACGTGACCGATTTCAGGCAAATGGGCATCGACCACCTCTTCGTTGACGAATCGCACAATTTCAAGAACCTGATGTTCAATACACGCCATGCAAGAGTTTCCGGTCTGGGCAACCCCGAAGGAAGCATGAAGGCCATGAACATGCTTTTCGCCATCCGTACCATACAGGAGCGCACGGGCAGGGATTTGGGGGCCACTTTCCTGTCCGGTACGACCATTTCCAACAGCCTGACGGAACTCTATCTTCTTTTCAAATATCTCCGTCCGAAGGAAATGGAGCGGCAGGGGATCACCTGTTTTGACGGTTGGGCGGCCGTCTATGCGAAGAAAAGCACGGACTTTGAATTTTCAGTGACCAACCAGGTGGTGCAGAAAGAGCGTTTCCGCTATTTTATCAAGGTGCCGGAACTCGCCAATTTCTATGCGGAGATAACCGATTACAAGACCGCTGAAGACGTGGGGGTTGACAGGCCTGAACTCAACGAGCAGCTCTATCACATACCGCCCACTCCCCAGCAGGAGATTTTCATTCAGAAACTGATAAAGTTCGCTGAAACCGGGGATGCGACCTACATAGACAGGGAACCTTTGTCCAAGGCGGAAGAAAAGGCACAGATGCTGATCGCCACCAACTATTCGAACAAGATGTCGCTTGACATGCGGCTGATAGACCCTGAATACGGCGATAATCCGGGAAACAAGGCGTCCCATTGTGCAGCCAAGATTGCGGAATATTACTATAAATATCTTGACCAGAAAGGCACACAGTTCATTTTTTCAGACTTGAGTACCTATAAACCCGACCAGTGGAACATCTACAGTGAGATAAGGCGTAAACTCGTGGAAGACCATAATATTCCGGAAAAGCAGATAAAGTTCATTCAGGAAGCAAACAGCGACAACGCACGCAAGGAACTGTTCAAGGATATGAACTCCGGGCGCATCCGTTTCCTTTTCGGCTCCACACAGAAACTGGGAACGGGAGTCAATGCGCAGGAGCGTGCCGTGGCCATCCATCATCTGGACATACCCTGAAGGCCGTCCGACCTGGAGCAGCGTAACGGACGGGCGGTAAGAAAGGGCAATATCATCGCCAAGCAATATGCCGATAACAAGGTGGACTGTTACATCTATGCGGTGGAAAAGTCTCTGGACAGTTACAAGTTCAATCTGCTGCAAAACAAGCAGGTGTTCATCAACCAGCTTAAAAGCCGCAATCTGGCCGCCCGTACCATTGACGAGGGGGCGATTGACGAAAACGGAGGCGGCAGTTTCAGCGAATACGTGGCCATCCTTTCAGGCAACGACGACCTGCAGGAAAAGGCGAAGCTGGACAAGAAACTGGCGGTCCTCGAAAGCGAGAGGCAGGCATTCCACCGTAACAAGGGAAACGCGAAAGGCAAGCTGAATGAAAGGACTTCGGGAATAGAAAAAAACAATGCCTTTATCGGGCGTTTCACCAGGGACTGGGAATATTTCAACAAGGTGGCCCCCGCAGATGCGAAAACCGGACTCCGTCCCAATCCCCTGAAACTGGACGGTGTGGACTCGGACAATATCGAGGTACTCGGCAACCGGCTTGCCGCAATCAACCGGAATGCCCGGACGGAGGATGACTATATGAAAATCGGGACCCTGTTCGATTTTCGTATCCTTGTCCGTACCGAAAGGACCTGTGAGGAGGACATGCAGGCTTTGCAGAACAAGTTCATGGTCGAGGGGTTGGACGGCATCAAATATACCTACAACAACGGTTATATTGCCAAAGACCCGAAACTGGCCGTCACGAACTTCATCAATGCGCTGGAACGCATTCCCGCCATGATAGAGAAACGGGAGAAGGAGAACGCGGAGCTGTCGAAGGACATCCCGGTCCTTCGAGAGATTGTGGCGGCCTCATGGCCCAAGGATGCGGAAATCAAACGGCTGAATGAAGAGCTTGCCACGCTGAACCGGAAAATACAGCTTGCCATAAAGCCGGCAGGCGGGCATGAAGACGGAACGGATGACGGACCGGAACAGTCACAGAAAGCAAGGCACGTCCCCCCAATGAAAATTGCCGCCCCGTCAAACGGGCTGAAAAAAATATCCTAAGTTTCCCGCGGCACATTGCGGCAACCCCGGAAGCTGTGCTTCCGCAGTCTGCCGCAAAGAGCCGCTTTTCAGGAAAGGACAAAGGTATGGCCGGCATCCGGATAAATCCGGCCTGCCGGCCATACCCTTGTCTGTAAAGGGAAGAAAGCCATTCCGTCATTCCTCTTCCTCAAAGGAAAGGCTCTCCACCTGTCTGTTAATAACCTTCCAGTCAATGGAATCCTTCAGATTGATTATATCCACAATCGAATAATGCCTGGTCCCGTTCTCCTCTTCCGCAAAACGCAGACGCCCGCTCAGACGCTGTTTCTCAATCTCTGCCGGGTCGAGGTTTATCAGTTCACAAACCTCATCGGGCAGCATGGAGAGCTCGACACTGTTGTCCTCGCAGATATGTTGCAGCACGGCCAGCATGTTGAGGGACTTCTTGTAACTTCTCACGAGTGCGGCGAACGAGCCGCTTTCAACCTTAATCATCTTTTTCATAACCTTTTATTTTTAGAGTGTTCTTCTTTTTCCAGCAGCATGGCACGCAGCACGTCCGAACGGCGGTAGTAAATCTTCCCCTTGTCACGGTGAAAAGGCAACGAACCGTCATTACGACGTCTTAAAAGTGTCCTGTCGGACATCTTGGTAAGCAGGCGCACGCCTTTTGAATCCAGTATCTCGCTGTCGGGCAAGTTATGTATGGCAGGAGCCAATAACTTCTCAATGTTGGTTACTTTGGCGAGTATGGCACTGAGCATGTGCGTCATCTGCCCACCCGGTGCAGTTCTTCTGTTATTCATAATGACCTTGTTTTTATTGTTACGGTGCAATATTACGGAGATATTATAAGGCCATTGGTTACTCAACCGTTGAGCAACCGCCAAAAAAAGACAGGAAACGACAAGTCGGGACAAAAAATAGCCGGGAGGCACTGTTCCCGGCTATTTTACGACAAGCAAGCATCAATAGGTACACATTTTACCATTAACGCTTTAACAATCAGAATAATACAAGAAATAAACAAGAAAATATTTTGTTATATTCCAAATTTTGCCTATTTTTGTATGTGAGTTATTTGAAACTATGCAAAGCAGTGTAACCCGAAGCAGAACTTCCATATCCAAATCGTTACCTGCATCTTTTGCACTCTCTATATTTGTCTTATCTTCAAAGAGTTACATCGAAATATTTTGTTTTACCATTCAAAACTATATGCATTCAATGTCAATTTGATAAGTATCATCAATCAGAATATGGTTATAGTGTCGTAACACACATTGTTCCAAGTTATACTCGTTTGTTTTTATTATCTCGTCTAAGATTACATCAGAAGACAATCGTTTCTCTATTACTTTTTCAAATCGAAGAATATCATCCAAATGAGTTTCTATATATTTTTTACTGAATATTAAACAGATATACTTGATTTGTCGCAAATCTTCAAGGGAGAAATCTTTTTCCCAACCAAACGGAATATAGCAGCCCTCCACAATCTGGTTCTGAGAATTTTCAATACAGGTCTTTATCATTTCCCGAACAATCGGCCACAGATATTCCGTCAGTTCTGCATCACTGCTATCAGCGGAAAGACCACACTGCCCGCTCCTAATAAGTCCCATTTTCAGATGGTCTATTGACAGATAGGGATATTTGTATTTCTCCAACAGTCTTTGTGCAAGCAAGGTTTTTCCCGTATGCGTGTCACCAGCAATCAAAATAATCATAACTAATATAGCAAAAATAACCCACTATCCAATAGGGTTACAACTCTTCAATAAAATGGTTAGGATGTTCCTCCCAATATTTTTGGTATATCCAATCCTGCCCTTTTGTAAAGTTCAGTTGATACATTCTGAATGCGACCAAAAAATTCTTAGGTTGCCACAATTCCTCATACGTGTAGCAGTATTTCATACCGCAAGCCTGCATTACATTACCGCTTCTTGGATTGTTCCTGTCATGTGTGGCAGTAATGTACGGTAATCCATCTTTCTTTACTTGTTCGACAACAGCCTTGCCAGCCTCCGAAGCGATACCTCTGTGCCAAAATTCTTTACGGAGCCCATAACCAAAATCATGGTGCTCTTCCATATCAACTTTAACATATCCTATTGGAAAATTGTCGTCTTTCAGACAAATGGCATAAGCGTATGCTTGAGGTTGTTCATATTTGGCTGCATACCTTTCCGCATAGAATTTTTTGGTTTCTTCGATATCTTTTAGAGAATACCAAGGAAGGAACTTATTGACTTCTTTGTCTTTCAAAATAAGGAAAAGAGCCTCTATATCGTTTTCCAGAAATTTCCTTAGAATCAATCTGTCAGTTTTTATTGTGGGGGTATTCATATTATAAGCTGCATTCAAATAAAAACATTTCACATCGATCGTTAATGGCTATTTCCTTGTCAAAAGAAGAATAAGTTTTGACTTGAGTAAACCCGACTTCTTTCAAATATTCTTCCATTTCACCATACTTATAAAGGTGCGTCTGGAAATCCATAAATTCGCTTTGAATCAATTTCGTATCACTATACATTTCATAAATTCCGGGAGAGAGCTGGGTCTGACTTTGTTCATCGTAATGGTTCTTCGACTTTAACACCAGTTCAAAATTCTCCTTTGTCTTTACAGAAACCGCAATCGCATAATCATTGTCATCTGTACATCTATTGGCGATTGTATCAACAGCAAATACAAACTTACCCATTGGAGACAACCATTCTTTTATTCTGCACAAGATTTGTTTACACAAATCAGTATCGGTAAATAATGACACAGAGCCCGAGCTGATAAATATATAATCAAACTTCTCTCTTGGAGAATATTTTATAATATCAGCTTGAACGACTTTTGCCTCAGGCAATTTCTGTTTTAACTTTTGTAACATTTCATTGGATAAGTCTATGCCACTTATATCAAGCCCTCTTTCCACGAATGGAACAAGAAAACGTCCACTGCCGCATAAAGGTTCTAAAATCTTTTTTCCTTTTTCAGCATAAGAAAGATAAAAATTCAATTCGTCTTGCGGTGCTTCTGCATGCAAGATTTCGTACATCTCTGTACAAAGGTTTCCGTAATAGTTCTTCTCTTCAATCATCTTATGTAAAGATGTTATTTTCAATTATTTAATTCTGTAAGATTAATCACTTTGTTTTCATATAGTGTTTATATCTCTTTTGCTTTTCATTCTTCATATTCGATGTAAAATTAGCAAAAATACCGCACATTAGCCGTTTATGAACAGCACTTTTTATTGTACTTTAATGTAATGAAGGAATTACAGTTTTATCCCCTTGCCTTATTGGGGAATTTTCAGCGATACGGAGTATTGCGGCTCGGAAAATTCCCTAATAAGCTACGGTATTTTCTCCGTAAATACCCTGCGGCGTGTCGGCGGTCTTTCGGCGGTAGCTCTCCCTGCCGCCTGCTTACCCGTATAACCCCACCTTATTATTTCCCCCTTTCGGTCGGGAAACAGCCCCTTTCCGTCCGTGCGACGGTATGACCGTATGAATGTATGACGGACTGATACCCCGACCGACAGACCGTTACGCCATCCATCGGCGGCTCGGCTCGGTGTCGGCAACGACAGATACGATAACCGTCGTTTTCTCTTTTCGCTGGTGCGTTATTCTCTCCAACAACACTTTGCGGACTTTCGTCGCCCCGAACGATTCGATACGGAAAGCGAGGACGGCTATCGTTTCGAGGTCGTAAACCTCTATGCTGCTCTTATCTCAAAACTCCGCTCTTGCAGAGTGCCTTTATACTTGCCCGAACCGTCGGGGCGACAATCCCGAACAGTTCGCAGATTTCCCACTCGGTCATGGCGGTTGCGCCTATGTCGGTCGGCAGGGAGATATTGCCGTATTCATCTATCGTGATGATGTTCCTTTCTTCTTTCATCGGTATGCTGTTTTAAGGTGACTAAATGGCTCGGCAAATACTCTTCTCCATATCCTCCAACTTGTGCGACAAGGTTTCCATGTCTTGGCTTATCTTCTGGGCGGTGATTTTGGCGTAAATTTGGGTGGTTTTTATGTTCGTGTGTCCCAAAAGGCGGCTCACCGTTTCGATGGGTACGCCGTGCGACAGAAGTACGGTCGTGGCGTTCGTGTGGCGTGCCACATGGAATATACAAGGCGAAGCAAGCAAAAGCGGACAGGTGAAGATTAAACGTAAGTCGTTTGAAATGAGCGATATTTCAGTATTCAGCCAAGTGGAGAAAATGCAAACGACAACGGAATATTGAGGTTGTTCAGTTACCAAACCGTTAGCCGGGCAGTTACCGAAACGGGAACAGGTAACGCAAAGCGATGAAAAGAAATCCTCACCGTTTTATTAGCACTCATACACAGTGTTTTGCGTATCAAAGAACGCTTATAAGGCAAGTAACTTTGCATTAAAAAATATAAGCGTATGAAAGTAGAAAAATTCAAGGTGCTGCTCTACCTCAAAAAGAGCGGACTGGACAAGTCGGGAAAGGCTCCCATTATGGGACGCATCACGGTAAACAGGACAATGGCACAATTCGGTTGCAAGCTCTCCTGCACTCCCGAACTGTGGAATCCCCGGGAAAGCCGTCTGAACGGCAAGAGTAAGGAGGCAGTGGAAGTCAACGCAAAAATCGACAAGCTGCTGTTGGCTGTAAACTCCGCGTTCGACTCCCTTCTGGAACGAAAGACCGATTTCGATGCGACGGCAGTCAAGGAAGTCTTTCAAGGCAGCAAGGACACGCAGATGACACTGTTCAAGCTCTTCGACAGGCATATTGAAGAAGTCAGGGCACGTGTAGGCATCGACGTGTCTCACCGTACACTTCCCAATTACCTCTATACCCGCAACCGTCTCGCAGATTTCGTCAGCAGCAGGCTCAAAGTATCCGACCTCGCTTTCTGCCAGCTCAACGAGCAGTTCATCCGGGAATTTCAGGAATATGTCGTAATAGAGAAAGGTTTGGGTGTCCAGACAGTGCGCCATTATCTGGCCATCCTGAAGAAGATCTGCCGCATAGCTTTCAAGGAGGGACATTCGGACAGATTTTATTTTGAACACTACAAATTACCCAAGCAGAAGGAAACGCCGCCGAGAGCGTTGAGCAAAGAAGACTTCGAGAAGATACGGGATATAGAACTTACTGGATGCCGCCCGGAACACTCCATTGTCAGAGACATGTTCCTTTTCGCCTGTTATGCCGGAACCTCATATGTGGATGTTGTAGCTATTACGCCTGATAATCTCTCAAGGGACGATAACGGTGCGCTATGGCTGAAATACCGTAGGGGCAAGAACGGACAACTAAGCCGGGTGAAATTGCTGCCCGACGAGCATCAAAATGAAAGTCGGCATCAAGGGGCGTTTGTCCTACCACATGGGCCGCCACTCGTTCTCGACCCTCATGACCCTTGAAAACGGCGTACCTATCGAGACTGTCAGCAAGATGCTGGGTCACGCGGATATAAGGACCACCCAGGTGTATGCCCGTGTAACCCCTAAGAAACTTTTCGAGGACATGGACAAATACATCGAGGCGACAAAGGATCTGAAACTTGTTCTCTAACCCTATAAAAACAATTTAATTATGCGAAGTACATTCAAAATTCTATACTACATCAACCGCGGTAAGGTCAAGGCGAACGGAACTACCGCCATCATGTGCCGTATCACCATTGACGGCAAGAACAGCGTGTTTGCCACGGGTTGCTACTGCAATCCCAAAGACTGGAAAGCCAAGACCGGAGAGGTCAGGGATGCAAGAACGAACAACCTCCTTGAAGCACTCCGCTCCAGAATAGAAACCTCATATGACAATCTGTTGAAGGATGCGGGCATGGTCACGGCAGAAATGTTGAAGAACGAGATTACCTGTGTGACTACCGTTCCGGTCACATTACTGAAAGCCGGAGAAGAGGAACGGGAAAGGTTGAGAATCCGTTCCGAAGTGATAAATTCCACTTCCTCTTACCGCCAGTCCAAATCCTCACAGGCATACCTGCACGAATATCTGCTGTCGCTGGGTATGCGGGACATCGCCTTTGAGGATATTACCGAAGACTTCGGCTGGGGCTATAAACTCTACCTGAAATCCAAAGATTGCGGGGCGGGACATATCAACCACTGCCTTACATGACTGAACAGGCTTATCTATATTGCCGTGGACAGGGAGGTTATCCGCTTCAACCCGCTTGCCGACGTCCCATACGAAAAGAAGCCCGACTATAAGCTGAAGCATATCAGCAGGACGGAACTGCAACGGATCATGGAACAGCCCATGCCGGAGAGGTTGCAGGAGCTTACCCGTAGGGCGTTCATCTTTTCAGCCTTCACGGGGCTGTCCTATGTCGATGTAAAACGGCTTTACCCCTCGCATATCGGAACAACCGCGGACGGAAGACGCTTCATCCGTATCAACAGGAAGAAAACCGATGTCGAGTCCTTTATACCGTTACACCCCGTAGCCGAACAAATTTTGTCGCTGTACAATACAACCGATGACGGCAGACCGATATTCCCTCTACCCAACCGGAACAGGCTTTGGTACTGCATCCACGAGATAGGGATATTGGCAGGTGTAAAAG
>OHFO01000312.1_pt1 | contig 13722 bp, 10 predicted proteins | sample 1567541 | NCBI WGS metagenome assembly OHFO01 (sample SAMEA3879595, study PRJEB24766) | human gut metagenome | biome: human-associated habitat; feature: feces | place: USA | collected 1985/1987 | reverse complement strand
TGATGATCCGGTCAAACCGGCACAGTATACGATCAGTGTAACACAGGATAATATGGATTATCTTACCTCAAATGGAAAGTATTCCGAGACACTTGGCGGGAAAAATACAGTTACGTTTACGGCATCGGCAAAACGAAGTATTCTGGAAAAATTATCCAACACGGATTTTACTGCAGTTGCGGATATGGAAAAGATTGAATATGTGGAAGGTGATGGCGTATGCCGTGTCCCGATTACGATCACATGCAGTAAATATAACAGCAATACAGTTACCATTTCATCCAAACAGCAGTATCTGGATGTGACAGTGGAAGATCTTGGAAATGTACAGAAAAAGATCACTGCAAGCACGGAAGGTACGGTCATGGATGGCTGTGCACTTGGAGATGTTTCCATCGTGACATCGAATCTTTTGAAAATTTCGGGACCGTCTTCTGTTACGAGTCAGATCAGCACGGTAGTCGCAACGATCAATGTTGACGGAATGTCATCGGATGTGACCGATACAGTAGTGCCGGTTTTATATGATGCGGATGGTAATGAGATCGATGCTTCAAAGTTAAAAATGAATATTAATACCGTTACGATCACGGCGCAGATATTAAATACAAAAGATGTGGATCTTTACTTCCAGACAAAAGGAACTGTGGCATCCGGCTATACATTAAAAGAAATTACCTACAGTCCGAAAAAAGTCCGGATCAAGGGAGAAACGGATGTGCTTAATAAGGTGGCTAAGATCACAATACCGGATGATGTGTTAGATATGAGCGGTGCAACGGAAGATGTTGAGACAACTGTAGATATTACATCTTATCTTCCGGATGGAACTTCGCTGGTACTTGCAGCAGACGCAAAAGTGGAGGTCAAAGTAAAAGTAGAGCCGATCACAACAAAAACCTTCGAGGTGGATGCATCTGCGTTTACGCTTGAAAATATTCCGGATGCGACAAAGGCGAAGATTACGGAAGATACGATTCAGGTTGAGGTCACCGGAGCGGAAAGCGATATTAAGAAGCTGTCAGCAGATGACATTACAGGTACTGTTAATCTGCAGGGATATGGAAATGGTGAACATAATATCGCTGCAGATATTGATGTGGATAATGAACTTTATCAGGTAAAAACCGTGCGGATCCCGGTTAAAATGACTGCGGAAGATACGGAAATAAAATCAACGGAAAGCAGCAAAAAGAGTGCTTCTAAAACAGAATAAAAGAAATTAATAATTTGGAGGAAATACAATGGCAAGAATGTTTGGTACAGATGGTGTCCGCGGAGTGGCTGGATCAGAACTTACGATCGAGCTTGCGACAAAACTTGGACAGGCGGGAGCTTATGTGCTTACGAAAGAGCAGGAACATCAGGCAACGATTATCGTTGGCTGTGATACGAGAATTTCAGGAGGAATGCTTGCAAGTGCACTGATGGCAGGAATCTGTTCTGTCGGTGCAAATGCGATTTTTGTCGGAGTAATGCCGACACCTGCAATTGCGTATCTGACGAGAAAACATAAGGTAGATGCCGGGGTTGTCATTTCCGCATCCCATAACCCGATGGAATTTAACGGAATTAAATTTTTTAACGGCGAGGGATATAAGCTTTCTGATGAGCTTGAAGACGAGATCGAGGCACTGATCCGTAATAATATGAAGGATGTCAACCTGCCGATCGGTTCCGGAGTCGGTAAAATTGATTATCGTTTCGATTTAAGAGACGAATATGTTGAATTTATGAAAAAATGTGTTCCGGTTGATCTGACAGGCATGAAGATCGTGGTTGACTGTGCAGAGGGAGCCGCTCATTATACGTCAGTGAAGACATTGAAAGATCTGGGGGCTGATCTGGTGGCAATCCATACCGAACCGGATGGAACGAATATCAATGCAAACTGTGGTTCGACGCATATGGATGAATTAAAAGCCAGAGTAGTTTATGAAAATGCTGCCATTGGTATTGCATTTGACGGGGATGCAGACCGTATGCTTGCTGTGGATGAAAAAGGAGAACTGGTCGATGGAGACCAGATCATGGCAATCTGTGGTACTTATATGAAACAGAAAGGTACCTTAAAAAAGAATACGATCGTTGTTACTGTTATGACAAACCTTGGATTTTCACTGATGGGAGAACGCGAAGGCATCCATGTGGAAAAGACAAAAGTTGGCGACAGATATGTTCTTGAAAATATGAGAGAACATGGCTATAATATCGGAGGCGAGCAGTCAGGACACGTTATTTTCCTGGATGACAACACCACAGGTGATGGTCTGCTTTCTGCACTTCATCTGCTTGAGGTTATGGTGAAAACGAAAAAAACTTTATCAGAGCTTGCATCTGTTATGGAAGTATTACCGCAGGCACTTGTAAATGCAAAAGTGCCAAACCATAAAAAAGACAACTTTATGGATTATCAGGAGATTGCGGATGCAGTTGCAAAATTAGAGCAGAAGTTTAACGGAGAGGGAAGAGTTTTGATCCGTCCATCCGGTACAGAGCCGCTTGTCCGTGTCATGATTGAAGGAAAAGATCAAAAGGTGATCGATGAGGAAGCTAAAAAGTTAGCGGAACTGATTACGAAGATCATGCTTTAAATATCGTATATACAATAAACAGTTTGGAGGGATTTACTATGGTAAGCCAGAAAGTAACGATTAAAAATCCGACGGGACTTCATTTGAGACCGGCTGGAATTTTATGCAAGGAGGCCATGCAGTTTAAATCACATGTGACATTTCGTTACAGAGAAAATACAGCAAATGCAAAAAGCGTGTTGAGTGTACTTGGTGCATGCATCAAATCCGGGGATGAAATAGAGCTTGTCTGCGAAGGAGAAGATGAAAAAGAAGCACTTACGTCGATTGTTACGGCAATTGAAAATGGATTAGGAGAATAAATGATGAAAAAGATCTTAGTGACAGGGTGCAACGGACAGTTAGGGCGTGCCATCCGACAGGAATATAAAGGTGAGGATGTTTCCTTTATCAATACAGATGTTGCGGAAGGTGAAGGCATTGTGGCGCTCGATATTACCGATGTGAATGCTGTCCTTGCGCTGGTTCGTGCGGAGAGACCGGATGTCATTATCAACTGTGCAGCGCACACCAATGTGGATGCGTGCGAACAGCAGTGGGATGCCGCATACCGGATCAATGCGATCGGACCGAGAAATTTAAGTATTGCAGCAAGAGAAGTCGGAGCAAAAATGATCCACGTTTCCACCGATTATGTATTTGAGGGAAACGGAACAAAGCCATATACGGAATTTGATGAGATCCATCCGGTCAGTGCCTATGGAAAGACGAAGGCGGAGGGAGAAAAGTTTGTCCGTGAATTTGCAGACAGATATTTTATTTTCCGTACCGCATGGCTTTATGGAGATGGAAAAAACTTTGTAAAGACGATGCTTCGCCTTGCGGAGTCACACGATGAAGTCAGTGTTGTATGTGACCAGCAGGGATCCCCGACAAGTGCGGTGGAACTGGCAAGAGCCATTCATCATTTTGAACCGACAGAAAATTATGGTACATTTCATGCAACCTGTGAGGGCGATACCAACTGGGCAGCTTTTGCGGAAGCAATTTTTAAACGTGCAGGAAAGACAACAAAAGTCAACCATGTCACAAGTGAGCAGTATGCGAAGATGAATCCGGCTTCTGCAAACAGACCGGCATATTCGATTCTTGAGAACTATATGATGAAACTGACAGACGGTTACAAAATGGCTGAATGGCAGGATGCACTTGATGAGTATATGAAAACACTGGAATAATACGATGACAGAATATATCAAAAAACATTACCGGCTGATTCTGATGTCGGTATTTGCTGCGCTGGTCTGTTTTGGGTATCAGGCATTTAACTCGAATATCAGAATCGATACAGAGGAACTGATCAATCATCCCGGGTCTACGTTAGGGTGGCTTACGATTGGAAGATTTGGACTGGTTCTGTTAAAACGGATGCTTGGTCTTGGTGTACACCGAACGATAAAGAGTGGTATTCTGATGCTTTTGTTTTTTATCCTGGGAGGCAATGTACTGACGTATGGATGCTATTATTTTTCAGGAAAAAAGGATGGAAAACCGTACTGGATATTTACGCTGCTTTATATGACATCCAATATCTGGAGTTTTCAGTTTTATTTTTCACTGCAGCAGGCGGAAGTCGCATTTGCAATGCTTTTGATGGCAGTCACCGGATTTTTTATGTGTGATCTTTGTTTTTGCGAGAAATATAAGGAGAACAGAAGCGGAAAAGATCTGTGTAAGCTGTTTTTGTCCACAGTGTTTATTGTGCTGGCACTTGGTACTTACCAGGCACTGGCAGTTTATTATATTGCAGTCTGTGTCATGTTTTTCTTATTGTTCTTCTGGCAGGTGAATGGAAAAAGGGAAAAATGTGGAATTCGCATTATTTTTCTTGTGGCCCATTTCGGTATTTCCTATCTGATATACAGGGGGATTGCGGGTACATGGTTCATGGCAGCCGGTGATTATATGGAAGGGCAGAGCAACTGGGGAAGTGAACCGGCTGCTGAATGTGTCAAGAATGTTCTTCGTGTTGTGAAAAATCAGCTTCTTACCGTCGGACCGCGGAATTTCTCTTTCTATGTGATCGGTGTACTGCTCGCATTTTATGTGATATGGATCGCATGGACGAGAAGAACAGAAAGTGGACGTGCCGGTTTTTGGATTTTTGCAGCAGGAATGATTTTTATGCTCATTACACCTTTTTTAATGACAATCTATGCAGGTGCGATGCTGGTGACAAGGACACAGTTTGCACTTCCGGTTGTGGCTGCATTTCTTGCGATGTTTGGTGTGATGATACTAAAAGAGCAGCAGATTTCCGATGTACGACCGGAAAAACAGGAGCGGGACAGGAAAATGTGCCGATGGCTGCAGGTAATGGGCAATGTGGTGATATTGCTTGTAATCGCAGTTACAGGCGGTCAGGTCTGCTATAACATCAGAATGCACAGCGCGGATCAGGTGCGTTATGAACAGGATGCGCTGCTGGCGGATCAGATCACGGATGCTTTGAAGAGGGAGATCCCCGGGGTGGATGCAGAAGGAGATCCGGTGGATAAAAAAGTGGTATTTATCGGATACCGGCAGCCACAGTTAAACAGCTGGAACCGCCGTACGGAAATGTACGGGTGGTCATTTTTTGAATGGGATTATACCAGAGAACATCCGGCGGGGGCAACGCACCGGATCGCAGGATTTTTAGAAGCACATAATGGAGTCCATCTGGACGATGGTTATTCCGAAGAGATGGAATATAAGGCGGCAGCACTGTCGGAAGATATGACAGTCTTTCCGGCTGAGGGTTCAATCGTGGAAGAAAAAGATCTGGTGGTCGTCAAGCTGTCTGAAATTACGGAACGCCCGGCAGTGGACTGGTGGTAAAACTTGTACAGACAATAAAAGTATGGTAAAATGATGAAAGATTTTGCAGACCATAGAATGGAGAAAACTATGAGAACATATTTAGTAACCGGAGGAGCCGGATTTATTGGATCTAACTATATTCATTACATGTTTCGCAAATATGATAACGAGATCAGAATTATCAATGTGGATGTGCTTACTTATGCGGGCAATCTGGAAAATTTAAAAGACATTGAAAATCGTGAAAATTATACATTTGTGCGTGCAGATATCACGGATAAAGAGGCAATTGCAAAGATTTTTGCAGAAAATGAGATCGACCGCGTGGTACATTTTGCAGCAGAGAGTCATGTAGACCGCAGTATCAAAAATCCGGAAGTATTTGTAAAAACGAACGTGCTTGGAACAGCAGTTATGTTAAACTGTGCAAAAGCGGCATGGGAGCTGCCGGATGGCAGTTTCAAAGAAGGGAAGAAATTCCTTCATGTATCGACGGATGAGGTATATGGTTCTTTAGAGGATGACGGAACATATTTTTATGAGACAACACCGTATGCACCGCACAGTCCGTATTCTGCGAGCAAAGCATCTTCGGATATGCTGGTAAAGGCTTATATTGACACTTACCATTTTCCGGCAAACATTACCAACTGTTCTAACAATTATGGACCATACCAGTTCCCGGAAAAACTGATTCCGCTTATCATCAACAATGCATTGCATGGAAAGAAACTTCCGGTATATGGAGACGGAAAAAATGTCCGCGACTGGCTGTATGTGGATGACCATGCGAAAGCAATCGATATGGTACAGGAAAACGGACGCCTCGGCGAGACTTACAACGTCGGCGGACACAATGAAAAACAGAATATTGAAATTATCAATATCATTATAGATACACTGCTTGAGATGCTTCCGGCAGATGATCCGAGACGTGCACTTGTAAGCAAAGATCTGATCACTTATGTGAAGGACCGCAAAGGTCATGACAGACGTTATGCGATCGCACCGGATAAGATCAAGGCAGAGATCGGCTGGGAGCCGGAGACAATGTTCAAAGAAGGCATCAAAAAGACGATCGCATGGTATTTTGAACATGAGGACTGGATGAAAAACGTTACCAGCGGTGATTATCAGAAGTATTATGAGGATATGTATCAGAACAGGTAAGAAGATGCAGGCAGCAGTACCGCCAGATGGGGCGATACTGCTTGTTTGCGTTTTATAATGGACGTGAAAACAAGGAGGATTATATGAAAGGTATTATTTTAGCAGGTGGTTCCGGAACAAGGTTATATCCGTTAACAAAGGCGATTTCAAAACAGATCATGCCAGTGTATGATAAACCGATGATCTATTATCCGTTATCTACACTGATGCTTGCCGGCATAAGAGAGATTCTGATTATTTCCACACCGAGAGATCTGCCGGTGTTTGAAGAGTTATTTGGAGACGGAAGCCAGCTTGGCATGAGTTTTTCTTATGCCGTGCAGGAACAGCCAAGGGGCCTGGCAGATGCATTTATCATCGGTGAAAAGTTTATTGGAAACGATGCGGTTGCATTGGTTCTTGGAGATAATATTTTCTACGGACAAAGTTTTTCCAATGTTCTGCGCAGTGCAGCTGAACGCACACAGAATGAAAAGGGTGCTACGATTTTTGGCTACTATGTCAGAGATCCGAGAGAATACGGCGTGGTAGAGTTTGATGAGAACGGAAAAGCTCTTTCTATCGAGGAAAAACCGGAGCATCCAAAGTCAAATTATGCTGTGCCGGGACTTTATTTTTATGACAATGATGTTGTAGAGATCGCAAAAAATGTAAAGCCGTCTGCAAGAGGTGAAATTGAGATTACTTCCGTAAATAATGCATATTTAGAGCGTGGTGATTTAAGCGTTGAGACGCTTGGCAGGGGATTCGCATGGTTAGATACCGGAAACCACGACATGCTGCTTGCCGCTGCAGATTTTGTGTCTGCGATCCAGAAACGTCAGGGACTTTATGTGTCCTGTATCGAGGAGATCGCATACAAACGTGGATTTATCGATAAAGAGCAGCTGTTAAAACTTGCAGAACCGCTCCTTAAAACAGATTATGGCAAATATCTGGTAGAGGTTGCCGAGGGACTTTAAAAAACAGATAGTGAGGATCAATAATTATGGGAAAAATAAAGGTAACACATGACTGTAATGGAATCGAGGGACTCAAAGTAATTGAGCCGGCAGTCTTCGGGGATGCCAGAGGATATTTCATGGAGACCTACAATTACAACGATTTTAAAGAGGCAGGAATCGACTGCCAGTTTGTACAGGATAACCAGTCTGCATCGAAAAAAGGTGTGTTAAGAGGATTACATTTCCAGATCAACCACCCGCAGGACAAGCTGGTGCGCGTGGTAAGCGGAGAGGTATTTGACGTTGCAGTGGATTTAAGAGAAGGTTCTGAGACATTCGGAAAATGGTTTGGCATCGTTCTGACTGCGGAAAATAAAAAGCAGTTTTTTGTACCAAAGAATTTTGCACATGGCTTTATCGTGCTGTCTGATTATGCAGAGTTCTGCTATAAGGTTACTGATTTCTACCATCCAAATGACGAGGGTGGTATTCTCTGGAATGATCCGGCAATCGGTGTTGAATGGCCAATGCCGGAAGGAATGACACAGGCGGATCTGATCCTTTCCGATAAGGATAAAGTGCACGGTGGATTCGATGCATATTGTAAGGAACGGGGAATTGTAAGATAGGAGCACTCATATGACAGAAAAGAAGAAAAATGTCTGCCTGCCAAAACGTCTGATTGCCAGCCGTAAACTCATCGGCAATCTTGCCAAAAATGATTTTAAGAAAAAATTTGCGGGTTCTTATTTTGGCGTGATATGGGCTTTCATACAGCCGGTGATCACAGTGCTTTTATACTGGTTTGTCTTTGAGTTTGGACTACATCAGAAAGTCAATGATTTAAGAACAGGAATCGAGGTGCCATTTGTACTCTGGCTGATGGGTGGCCTTGTGCCATGGTTTTATTTTCAGGAGGCTTTAAATGGAGGAACCGGGGTTCTTGATGAATACAGTTATCTGGTCAAAAAGGTCGTATTCCAGATCGATGCACTTCCGGTGGTAAAACTGATCTCTGCATTGTTTACACACGCTTTTTTTGTGGTATTTATGCTGGTTGTTTTTGCCGTTATGGGATTTTATCCGGATCTTTATGTGCTTCAGGTGGTTTATTATTCGTTTTGCATGGTGATGTTTACGGCAGGACTGATCTATGCGACAAGCGCCGTGACGGTGTTTTTCCGTGACATGAAAGAGGTTGTCGCCATTCTTTTGCAGATTGGAATGTGGGTGACACCGATCATGTGGAATTTTGAGAGCATGCAGGGCATTCCAAAATGGGCTGTGGTACTGCTTAAGCTAAATCCGATGTATTATATCGTTTCCGGATACCGGGATGCACTGATCAATAAAACGGCATTCTGGGAGCATCCGGGACTGACATTGTGGTTCTGGGGAATCACGCTGTTTACTCTCTGGGCAGGAACGACCGTATTTAAGCGTCTGCGTGTACATTTCGCAGATGTGCTGTAAGAGCATCGCAAGAATGAAAACTGTGGAATGAGGATAGTATGGATAATTTAGCAATCAGGGTAGAGGATGTCTGCAAAGTCTATAAACTTTATGATAAACCGTCTGACCGGTTAAAGGATGCTCTTGGACTGGTCAGAAAGAACCGTTTCAAAGAACATCATGCGTTAAATCATGTGTCATTTGAGGTGAAAAAAGGTGAGACGATTGGCATTATCGGAACCAATGGATCCGGAAAATCTACCATTTTAAAAATAATTACAGGTGTTCTGAGTCCGACAAGCGGTGAGGTGGAGATCGATGGAAGAATCTCAGCACTGTTAGAGCTTGGAGCCGGATTTAATATGGAATACACCGGAATTGAGAATGTCTATCTAAACGGTATGATGATGGGTTTTTCCTGCGAAGAGATGGATGCAAGGTTAGATGATATCTTAAAGTTTGCAGACATTGGCGAATTTGTGCATCAGCCGTGTAAGACCTATTCAAGTGGTATGTTTGTCCGGCTTGCATTTGCAGTGGCGATCAATATTGATCCGGAGATCCTGATCGTGGATGAGGCATTATCGGTCGGAGATGTATTTTTTCAGGCAAAATGTTATAAAAAGTTTGAGGATTTCAAGGCGCAGGGAAAGACCATCCTGTTCGTCAGCCACGATATCAGCAGTGTGGCAAAATATTGTGACCGTGTCATCTTACTCAATAAGGGAGATAAACTGGCAGAGGGAAATGCCAAGGATATGATCAACCTTTACAAAAAGGTTCTGCTTAAGAACTCAGACAAGATCACCGGCGGTAAGATTTTAGAAAATGATGCGTCCGATGGAAAGAAGCTCTGGAAATCAAATTACCAGCTCAACCCGGATGTCAATGAATATGGAACCGGTGAGGCGGAGATCATTGACTTTGCGCTGATCGATGAATATGGCAATTATACGAACTGTATCCAGAAGGGGACTTCTTTTACCATCAAATCCAAGGTGAAATTCCTCTCTGATATACAGGATCCGATTTTTACTTATACATTTAAAACCGTACAGGGAACTGCTGTTACCGGAACAAACACGATGTTTGAAAAAGTGGGCATCGGGATGGCAAAGACAGGTGATACCTATGTTGCGACATTTCGCCAGAACATGGATATGCAGGGCGGCGAATATCTGTTATCCATCAGCTGCACCGGTTATGTCGGCGGAGAGTTCCGCGCGTACCACAGATTATATGATGTGGTCGGTGTGACGGTGGTATCCGACAAAAATACCGTCGGTTTTTATGATATGAATTCAGAAGTTACGATTGAAAAATGTGACGAATAGAAGAACGTAAAAGTGAGGAAGCAATGGGACATGTGAACGTGCCGGAGGGGCTGAAAGAGATCATACAACAGAATAATGAAAAAGCCTATCTGCAGATCATCATGGAACAGGCATCCTATCCGTACCTTTTTCATCTGTCGGATATCAGGGAGAACCTGATCGCATTTCTGCCGGTGACAAAGCAGATGCATGTTTTAGAGCGGAATGCAGGATGCGGTGCACTGACAGGAAAACTGCTTTCTATGGCGTTACATGTGACGGCAGTGGTGGAGAGTGAAGAGGAAGCTGACATTTTACGGGTGCGTTATGAAAATGCCGGCAATCTGACGGTTCTGGTTGTTCCGGCTTCGGATACAAAACCGGAAACAAATGTACTGTATCAGGATCAGGCCTATGACATGATATTGATTGCAGGCGAATTTTCAAAATTTCAAAATGAGCTTTCCTGTATGAGAGAACACTTATCTGACAACGGGAAACTTTATGTGGCGGATGCCAACCGTCTGGGACTGAAATATTTTGCGGGGTGTCAGGAGGAATACCGTGGGGGATATTTTGCCGGACTGGAAAATTATGATAAGGATCCGGAACGATTCACAGAGGATGACAGGCACGGTGAGGCGAGGGCCTATACCAGAAAAGAGTATGAACAGATCTTAAAAGAGGTCGGATTTTCGGAAATTTACAGCTATTACCCATATCCGGATCACAAGTTCCCATCCTGTATCTATTCGGATGAATATCTTCCGGGAAGGGGAGAACTTTCCGACAACCGGAGAAATTTTGACAGGGACAGATTACAGCTTTTTGATGAGAAAAAAGTTTTTGATACGGTTCTGGCAGAAGGGTTATTTGGAGAACTTGCCAATTCCTTTTTGATCGAGGCAGGAAATAGGACCGGAGAACAGCGTGTGATTTATTCAAAATATTCCAATGAGAGGGCAAGGCAGTTTGCCATCCGCACGGATATCTGCAAGAAAGCGGATGGAGAAAAAAGTGTCAGAAAATATGCACTTTATCCGGAAGGAAGAGAGCATATCTGTCATATGGAGAAGTCATACGAAAAATTGTCATCGTGCTATGCGGACAGTAATGAGAAAATCAGATTCTGCGCCTGTCATACAAAAAATGATGCAGCCGTATCCGGTTTTGATCCCGGTGTCACACTGCAGGATGTGATGGAGCGGGCGATTGAAAGAAATCAGACGGAACTGGTGAAGCGTATCCTTGATGATTATGCAAAACGTATCATGGAATATGGTGGAAAACACCTGTTTACGCCAACCGAAGATTTCCGAAAAGTGTTTGGAGAGGTTCATTTTACAGAGGAAACTGAAGCGGTGGATATATGCGATATCGATATGATATTTGCCAATATTTTGATTCCTGCAGGCAGTGAGATGAAAATAGAGGAAGCAGAATGGACAGTCATTGATTATGAGTGGACGTTTTTCTTTTCGGTACCAAAGTTATTTGTATTATACCGTGCACTTTATTTTGCATATTACCAGATCATGGGAGGAAAAGGCACTCCGCTGGATGAGCTGTTAGCAGCTTACGGAATCAGTAAGGAATTAAAAGAACAGTTTGGCAGGATGGAGGAGAATTTTCAGGCATATCTGGGAAAGGGCAGCGTTCCGGTGCGCAATATGCAGCGTGTGATGGGAACAAAGATCGTTCCCTTAGAGCAGCTGCTAAGGCAGGATGCAGGGAATGTACAGATAGAAGAAATGCAGAATGTACCTTTTAGAGTGCGGAAGATTCTGTATCACATTGACAGACAGGAATATCAGGATGGCAGTGTGGTCTGTTGTGGATGGGCACTTGCAAAGACATGGAATGGAAAGGTACTTCCAGTTGATATAAAAGCAGTGATGCCGGACGGCACTGTGGTCACAGCGGAATTGAAAAGATATCCGAGAGCGGATGTCGCCGATGCATTAAAACTGCGCCGGACGTGCGATGTGAACCTGAACCTGGGATTTGACTGTGTGTTTATTGTTCCGCGCGAAACGGAATGGAAACTGATTTTTTCGTTGGGAAAACGCAGTGTGGAATATGATTACCAGAATAAATGACAGGAAGAAACAGTGACACCTGGGCATGAAACCGGGGAAAAGGAACAGGAAAGGACTTGACATGTACCAGACAAGAGAAAAAATTCAGAGTATCATTTTACTGCTGGCGGATCTGATATGCTTTGCCGTAAGTTATTTCGGGGGCGGTTATCTGTGGCTGGTGGGTTATCGAAATGTATCCGTCGCAAATATGAAGATAGAGCTGATGGAGAGCTTTGGCATCGTAATGGTTGTTTACATGCTGGTAATGCTCTTTTCGGATATTGATAATCGTTTTATTGACCGAAGTGTATTTCAGGAGTTGTGGGCAGCAATCAAAGCGAGCGTTGTGTTAGTATGTGTGACAGCGCTGACCATTTTTTTACAGCACAATAATGCGGAGGCTTCCCGAGGTGTTTATTTTTGTATTGCGCTGGTAAATATGTGCCTGTATTTTGGCATGCATATTATCATTAAATATTATCTGCTGCATGTTTACCGTAACAAAAGAGCAAATAATCAGGTATTTCTGGTCACAACGGCAGAACGTGTGGAAGAGGTGATCGCGGATGCAGACCATTCCGGAGACTGGATCCATCGTCTTGCAAGTATTGCGATCATTGATGAAAACCAGATTGGAAAATGGTATCATGGTGTTCCTGTCGTTGCCACTTATGATAATATGTTCCAGTATGTAAAAGAACAGATTGTGGATGAAGTTTTTATCAGTGTGCCGTATGAGACAGGAGATTCGCTTGCGGAGGTGGTCAACCGTTTTGAGGATATGGGGGCAACCGTACATGTCACGATTGAGATCTTAAACAAGTTTGATGATTACCATAAAACTTTTAACATGCTGGGAAATATACCGGTCGTCACATTTTCCAATCAGTCCTATGACTGGAAAATGCTTATGATCAAGCGTGTGATGGACATCGCAGGTTCGATCGTGGGACTTGTGATCACGGCAGTTGTGACGGTCTTTTTAGCACCGCCGCTTTTGATCGAATCTCCGGGACCTCTGTTTTTCGCACAGAAGCGTGTCGGCAAGAATGGAAGATTTTTTAAGATCTATAAGTTCCGTTCGATGTATAAGGATGCAGAGGAACGCAAAAAAGAACTGGAAAGCCAGAATGAGATGAATGGTCTGATGTTTAAAATGAAAGATGACCCGCGTATTACGAAGGTTGGAAAATTTATCCGTAAGACCAGTATCGATGAGCTTCCACAGTTTTTCAACGTTTTGAAAGGTGATATGAGTCTGGTCGGTCCGCGTCCGGAGCGTCCGTTCTTCGTCAAGAAATTCCAAGAAGTAATTCCACGCTATATGATCAAGCACCAGGTTCGTCCGGGCATGACCGGATGGGCT
>OHFO01000307.1_pt1 | contig 13821 bp, 10 predicted proteins | sample 1567541 | NCBI WGS metagenome assembly OHFO01 (sample SAMEA3879595, study PRJEB24766) | human gut metagenome | biome: human-associated habitat; feature: feces | place: USA | collected 1985/1987 | reverse complement strand
GGTTCCCTGCATCCAGTCCCATGCATTCCATGATCTTTTTGTACCAGAAATATACCAGCATGTGCAAAAGGAAAATTTCCGTTGAGAGTTCACGCATTGTTTTCGCAGCCGCTCCCATTCTCTCCCCCACTGGGACAAAGGCTGCAGCCAGGAAAAAATTTGCAGTGACAAGCGGTGTCATAAGATACATATCATGCGACGACTCGCCGATCTTCTGCGTGATGATCCATTCCTCCAGCATCATCAGCACGAGGAAAAATACCGTGTACCATCCATACGCACTTTTTCGGATCCGGTCTGCCTTCACACGAAAGAGATAGCCCATGGTCACAAACGGGAATCCGAAAAAGAATCCGTTTCTTGCCGTAGCAAATACAGAAAGATACCATTGGATCTCATTCGCAGCCGGTAAAACGGTATCGAATACATGACGGTAAGTATTGTGGAAAACTCCAGTCAGATACAACAGCACAGCCGCTGCCACGATTCCTTTCACATTCCACCGAAAACGTGTTACCAACAGATACAAAAACAGCACCGCTGCAACAGTCGCAAGCAGATACCAGAGCTGTATGTAAGATCCTATCAGGAAAAATCTTCTTGCAAGTTCTAATATGTTTCCGGCAGCACTTCTTTTTTTCTCCCAGAAGCGGTCAATGATCGGTATCAGATATAACAGACTCCACCATACATACATCTTTATAATATGGAAAAGATATTTTTTTACCCTGTCTTTGTCTGTTATTTTTTCTCCGATAAAATAGCCGGTGCACACAAAAAAGAACGGAACTGCCATACGGCAGATCACCTGCTGAAATTCGTGTGAAAATACCGGTGCGATTTCCTCAAACGGAGGAATATGAATGGCAGCAACCAAAAATGCTGCCACAAATTTTGAGAAATCAAGTGCTCTGTATTCCTTTTTTTCCGATAGATATATCGTAGACATCCCAGATCCTTTCCTTATTCTGCTCTATTCCATTTCTTTTTGTTTTTTCCTTCCGTTCCGATACCTGAAAATAACGATCCCGATCACCGACAGGATTCCAAGTCCGCTCAAACCAGCACCTTTTTTTAAATACGGCGTACAGTAATAAAATTCGATCTGATGTGTTCCCTCCGGCACATCAACTGCCATATACATCGTATCCGCCTTTAAAATCTCTGTTTCCACACCATCTATATATGCCCGCCAGCCGCTGCTGTACGGAATTGTCATACAAAGCAGTTTTTCCTGATCTGCCGTAAGGGTACCGGATATGTGATTTGTATCCATGACAACATCTTTTAAAATATCCTGTTTCAGACTTTTCGTCCAACCGGCAATCTGTTTTACCGGCTGACAGACAATCTGCATCTCATCAAACCGGTAAGTTCCCTTTTCATGAAAGGTCAGTGTGATCTCATCTGCTTTTTCATCACGGTATCCTGCATTGATCAGATAGTCATCCACACCACTGTAAAAATTATTCTTCTTTGTCAGAAACGTGATCATTTTCGTGATCTTTCCACAGGTCACATCAATGTGCAGACGGCTCTTCGACTGTGTTAACGTCTTTCCCTCCTCCGAAAACTGAAGCCCTTTTAATATGAAGTAAGTTTCACTCTCCGGTATTCCCTCAAAGGAAAGTGTGACCGACGCTTTCTTTTCCGTCGCAGTAAATCCCTGATCCGTCAGTTCCACATTGTGCATATCCGTGATCGTGTAGGAAATATCCTGATCCATAAACTCTGGTTTCGTTTTCGTGCCGGCTAACGCAGACGGGATCTTCTCATCCTCCACGACAATCCCCTGTAACAGTGCCTGCTGTTTTTTCGTCACATCCAGTTCTTCATAAGTGCTCCGTGGAATCACCGCATCACTTGCAAATCCAAGCGGCAGTACCGAATCATTTTCATAAGCATCGCATTTTACCTCATACTGTCCCCCGGCGCCTAATGTTCCACAGTTGATGCAGACGTTATAACCATACGGGCGCAGTCCGCTGTTTCCGGACGGCACCACATAATAACGCACGCCGGAAAGCACCTCTAACATCGTGCGCGCATCAAATCCGGAATAACAGAAATCCCTGGTCTGATTGATGTACATTTCTCTTTGAAACTGGTTGATATCCGGGTTTGCAAGACTGAAATAATAGGAGGTACCATTGATTCCAAGCTGCATCGCCGTGTTTTTCCACTCCTCAGACTGCAGGGACTCATAGCGGTATGTCGTATCTTTCGCATGATTTTTCACAAGACTACCCGCAGCATCTTTTGTCAGCATGGAAAGTGCCTCCCCCTGCGTGGCAAATTCTTCCACATAACTGCCCGCCTGTGGCGCATATTCTGCCCATCCCTGATAGATCAGTTCAAGCATCACCACCACTAACAATGCCGCCTTAAAAACAAATTTTTCTTTCGTCTTTTTCCCGGTTCCGACAATGAAAACTAACAGCACGGAAAATAATAATAATGCCACTAATACATACTGTTTCTGATGCTTTCCAAGCACCTCCAAGCACAGGAAGATATAGGTGATCCCCGCCCAGAACAGTGCAATTTTTTTCTTAAAATGCATCTCCATCATCTGAGGATACATTTTTACCGCGATAAAAGACACAAGCATGGAGTATGCCCACATATAGCGGTTGACCACATAACTGCCTCCATTTAACATTTTTCCGGCAAACGGGAACAACAGCAACAGTGTCATAAGTACAAATCCGGCACGCAGCCCCCTGTTTTTTTTGCCGCCAAAGAGAAGTAACAACACCGCTAAGAGGACGATTCCCGTATATCCAAGTTCACTCCAGTAGGTCGAACCTCCGATCAGAAAGCCATACAGTAATTTCCGGTAATAGGATAACGGATACATTATCGAAAACGTATGCTGCGCTCCTGCCCTTCCCGTAGACAGTGTCATGGCAACAACCGGGAGTAATATGACAGAAACAGATGCCAGTGTCACCAGTGAGTATGCCACAAAACGCCATACCCAGTACCATACCGTCTTTAAAACCGGTTTTCCAAATAACATCAGATAACGAAGCAGAGCATAGATGGCAACAAAGATACAGATCATGTATGTAAAATAAAAACTGCTGACCGTCGCTACCGCAAGCATCCCCATATATAACCATGGTTTCTGTTTTTTATAAATTTTATCCACCCCGACCAGAATCAGCGGCAGGTAGATCATCGGATTTAAAAAATACGGATGCCGCACCGCAATAATAACCCAGAAACAGAAATCGTACACCATTGCTCCAAGCAGTGTAGAATATGGTTTCTGTCCATGGTATCTGCAGTATGCAGAAAACGCGAGACCTGCAAGATATATTCTCACCAGAACCATCGTATTGTAAAAGAGTTCCATATATTTTTCATCCGGCACGAACACCGATAAAAGATTGAGCGGATCGCCAATGACATAATAATGAAGTGTCGTCAATACATCTGATCCAAGTCCAATCTGCATATCCCAGAGAGGGACTGAGACCTTATGTTCTGTGACCAGCGTATCCAGGATCGATAACAGCCAGGAACGGTAATAAAGCAGCGCATTGAAATGCTGCTGCAAACCGTCCGGAACCCATATAAAACTCTTTTTATTTATGATAAATACGGAGAACACTGCCCCCGCAATGATTGCAAAACAAACGGTATATGCCAGAAAGAACCAGACTTTTTTACTGACATTTTCCTCTTTATTCCTTAGGAATCTCATTTTTTAATCCTCACATACAAAGGGACCAAAGCCCCTCGTCTTTAGTCCCCCCTTTCTCTTACATATGAAATCCATATTTCAAAAAATTGTATAACCTGTCAGTCTGCCACTGAAAATTACGCGCACCAAAACTTGCAAACCCTGCCATCCACACCAGTGTTATAACAAAATACCACGGTTTTTTTCTGACACGATCTTTCATTTTTCCAAATGCATAGACCATGGACTGGTCTTTCTTCGCAAGGAAAAACAGAAAAACAAATGTCGGCATCGCCATAAGCGGCGCTAAGTGCCTTCCCCAGTCAACATGTATCACAAACATCGGTATAAAACAGAGATTTACCAGAGCCGCGTATAAATATGGTGTCTGTATCAATTTTACTTTTTTCTGTTTTAAGTCTGAAAAAACATCTTTCCAGACTAACAGATATAAAATAAGCAGCGGTGACATCAACACAAGAATCAGAAGCAGACGCCTGATGGGATCCTCATTGCCATGGAAAAACACAGATGTCACTTCGTCTAACTGATATTTCATACTTCCAAAATATTCCAGTTGGATTGCAAAATCTGATACTTCTAAATTGGTGCGGGACTTGATAAAAGCAACCGTATTCTCTACACTGTCAAAATTGATCTTTGTAAAAAACTGGAAATAGACCGCTGCAAAAACCTCGACTGCACCGGACAATACCACCCCAAAAAATTCTTTTTTGTGCAGTTTGTTCTCCGCAAATGCATCATAGCATAGCACCGTGAACGTCAGTGGATAATATAAAAAAGCATACCCCTGATGGATTGCAAGTCCCACGACTCCCAATATCGTAATAAGCATCGCTTTTATAGCAAAATTCTTTAACCGCAGTGCTGCTAACACCGTCAGAAGTGTGATCAAAAGCATATAGACATCCAGCCGTCCCAAATTATCTTCATTCCATACATAGGCAATCGAAAACGGAGCTACCATATACGCTACCACAACTCCATAAATGATATCCCTATGTTCCGGATCTGCTGCCAGCGATAACCGTATCAACTGCCCCAGCACGATCGCCAGCACCAGAATCGTCAACATAATACCGATTCCTACATATTTATATGCCACAGTGACATCCAGATAATCTCCATAAAAGAGTTTATATATACTTCCAATCAAAAGTCTTGAACCATTTCCCATGGAATAATCCATGGCATCCCATGCACTGGACCATGTATCCAGATCTAATGCTCTGGTTGATAAAAAGCGGATCAGAAAAGCAATAAAAATCATCGTTTCATAGGAAACCCGATTCCATATTTTCGCAATCTTATGTGTCATGTAAAACTCCTATTCCTGCATTTTAACCACAATGATGCCATTGATATATTCTACACACCCTTTTAGCGGATAAACAGACATATTTTTATATTCATCTGTTTCCACGATCTCCATCATCTCGTCGTAAGACGCCTGTTCCATCTGGACTCCAAAACAATAATTCCAGATAATAGTGTAATGGTAAGAATCATTCAGAAATGAGTCATTGCTGATTCCCATAATGCTCGGCATCATAATCTGGAGATTCTCTGTTGCACAATTATAATCACCCATGATAACGACCTTATCATGCTGGTTGTGAAACTCATCCATCTGCTCGATACGCTGCAAAACATCCTCTGCGATAGAAATGGATTTATGATAGCTCAGATTCATATTAAAATATGCAATGTTACTGTTGATCACATTATAATAGACCAGTCCACAGAGCACAAATATACCACAGCCCTTTAATATCTTTGAAATCCATGTTTTCCATTCTAACTGTAACAACATAATGATCAAAAGCAGATAGATCAGACAGACTGCCATCTCCATCAGCGTATAATACTGCACATCCGGCGATGTAAAATTGATAAAATATGCTCCGACCGGGATTAGGCAGACCGCTGCGATAGAAGCTAACATTGACAGTTTTTTCTTATATACCTGATTGCGTATCAGAAGATATATGAATATCAATCCGATCAACAGCAATACCGCCGCATTTAATATGGAATAAACACGTTTTTCCACGCCATGTTCCATACCAAGGATCAGTCTGAAATGATACAGCGTCTTTTGCAGTGCCGCCTTATACTGCCCTAATGACATGATCCCCAAAGCACCGATTCCCTGATAACCTGGCAGTGTAATATTATAACGGATCAATGTGATCTTTAAAATAACCGCATACAGTACCGCTCCGCCGACCAGCATTCCAAGATATTTTAAATCTTTTCTTACTGCTTCTAAGAAGTCAAGTTTCTCAATGACAAACTGCCGGATAATATAAAGCAATACCAACACGATTGCCACCGTTGCATATGCCTGATAAATCCCCATTGCAAATGCAAGACAGACCATTCCTGCTATCGTTCCCCACTTTTTGACACACCAAGTCAGATAAACTGCAAGCGTAGCCAGCAAAAATGCGAGTAGATACGCATCTGCCGTATACATATAAGCAAAAGAAGACACAACGGTCGGGAAGGATACAAAAATTGCCGCAATACTTTCAGGGATTGTAAATGATTTTTTATTTCAAACATTTCAGTGAGTAAAATAACAACGATACTGATATAAAAAAGAGAAAATGCACCGTTGACCCACGGAAGATCAAACATCGAAGTAATCAGTCCTGCATACCCTAAGAACCAGCGTCCCAGGGTATAGGTAGAACCGACTCCCGTAAAATTATAAATACTGTCCCATATAGGAAGAAAATTAAAGAAACGATAGGCATGTGCCAAAAGTCCAACGATCCATGTTGTTATAAATCCGACCATCCATTCTTCTTTCAACACAATTTTCTTTTTTCCGATTGTAAATGTTTTCATTATCTCCTACCAATTAAACTTCTCTGCGAAATAAGCATCCAGATCCTCGATCTTAATACGCTCCTGCTCCATGGTATCACGATCACGAACCGTTACCGCACCGTCATTTTCAGATTCGAAATCGTAAGTTACGCAGAACGGAGTACCGATCTCATCCTGTCTTCTGTAACGTTTTCCGATATTTCCTCTGTCATCAAATTCACAGTTGTATTTGTGTGAAAGCTGTGCAAATACCTTTTCTGCGCCTTCATTTAACTTCTTGGATAATGGAAGCACACCGATCTTAACCGGAGCTAAAGCCGGGTGGAAATGAAGAACTGTTCTCATATCCGGTTTTTCTTCGGTTCCGATATTCTCCTCATCGTAAGCAGCACATAAGAATGCTAAAACAACACGGTCTGCACCGAGTGAAGGCTCGATGACATACGGAAGATATCTTTCATTCTTCTCATCATCAAAATAAGTAAGATCCTGACCGGAAGTCTCCTGATGGCGTCCAAGGTCATAATCAGTTCTGTCAGCGATACCCCAGAGCTCGCCCCATCCGAACGGGAATAAGAACTCGATATCGGTTGTTCCCTTGCTGTAAAATGCAAGTTCAGCCGGATCATGGTCACGCAGACGCATCTCATCCTCTTTGATTCCAAGGGAGATCAGCCAGTCACGACAGAAGCCTCTCCAGTACTGGAACCACTCTAAATCAGTGCCAGGCTCACAGAAAAACTCAAGCTCCATCTGCTCAAACTCTCTGGTACGGAATGTAAAGTTACCCGGTGTGATCTCGTTACGGAAAGATTTTCCGACCTGTCCGATACCGAACGGGATCTTTTTGCGGGATGTTCTCTGTACATTTTTAAAGTTAACGAAAATACCCTGTGCTGTCTCCGGTCTTAAGTATACGGTATTTTTTGCATCTTCAGTAACACCCTGGAATGTCTTAAACATCAGGTTAAACTGACGGATATCTGTAAAGTTATGTTTGCCGCAGGTCGGACATGGAACCTGATTTTCTTCGATGAAATCACGCATCTCTTCCTGTGTCCAGCCGTCTACGGAACTCTTTAACTCAATTTTTTTCTCTTCCGCAAAATCCTCGATGATCTTGTCTGCACGGAAACGCTCGTGACATTCTTTACAATCCATTAAAGGATCAGAAAATCCTCCAAGATGTCCGGATGCAACCCATGTCTGCGGGTTCATTAAGATCGCACAGTCCACACCAACATTGTATGGGTTCTCCTGAATAAATTTCTGCCACCATGCTCTTTTTACATTGTTCTTTAACTCAACGCCGAGATTACCATAATCCCATGTATTTGCAAGACCGCCGTAAATCTCAGATCCCGGATAAACGAATCCTCTTGATTTTGCCAGTGCTACAATTTTGTCCATTGATTTTTCCATAAATAATTCCTCACCTTTCTATAAAATGGCAGTAAACTGCCTCTTTTGTATGCTTACTTATAAATAATGTATGTGTAGACATCTGTTTCAAATGCCCCATCATCTTTTACATAAGTTGTATCGTCATTGACGTCTGTGTCAGACACCTCTGTTGACCCGCCAATACTCTCTGTTCCATCAGCGATATTTTCATCTGAATCACTCTCATCGGCTGTACTGCCACTGTTTAAACTGTAACCATCCCGGATGGACACACTGTCTGTTCCGGTCAGTTTTACATTCTCACTTGAAACATAGCAGATTGTACCGTCTACTTTCACATCTCTGTTTGCCTTGATGATAACTACTTTTAAATCTTCTCCGGAGTAAATTTCCTCCTTTGTGGCGGTTCCTGTCACCTTTCCATCTTCCACACTGACAAAATCTGTCTTGAAATCATATCCTGCTGCGAGTGCCTTAACAACTTTTCCCTCATAGAGTTCAATGCCATTAAATCCTGTGTAATCTTCCGGCGTCTTATACTTCATCTTAAGTGTTGCCGTACCGTCCTTCACAGACAGATTTTCCAGTTTGACCGCACTCTTTCCATGCTCCCCGGTATATGTGGAAACGGCATCCGTCACATAATCCTTTAACTCCGTTTCATCATAATAATCTTTGTCTAACGTTTCAACATCCACCGAAAGCACGGTTCCGTTTTTCTGTACATACACCGTATCCGTATCCGCATCCAGAGATTTTCCACATCCAGCCAGCATCGAAATGCCAATCAGTACGCTGATACCTGCCATACATGCTTTTCTCATTTTTATAATTCTCCATTCGTCTTACATATCCAATGTTTTACATTATACTATTTCCCATTCCCGATTTCAACCAGTAAATAGTCCCTCCAACATTTTCAGCGTCTGAAACGAATGATCCAGATAAACTGCACGGTAACTTTTCATGATCGCCAGCAGCTGTCTTAACACACTGTCACTGACGGAAAAAGTATACAGTTTTTCCACCCTTGCCGAAATGATGTACTGCATTGTGTAAAGCGTCGACTCTTCCAGTAAAAACCTGCCGGATTCCTCCGGTGACGGATCCTTTTTTTCACACGTTTCACAGATACATCCGCCACGCCTTGTCATAAACCAGCGCAAATTTTCTTTTTCCCCACATCTGACACAGGAAAAAACGTTTGGCGCCTCGCCGTTGACAGCCATCGCCTTCAGTTCAAAAATAAAGCGGACCAGCCTCTTATCATAGGCAGCGCTCGTCAATGCCCTGAGTGACTGATAAAGCAGCTTTAACATTTCCCGTTCATCATTGTTTTCCTGACAGTAATAATCGGCAAATTCCAGAAAATAACACCCATAATATGTAGCTTCAAGTTCTTCCTGAACTTCCCTGAAATAGTTCTGAATGGACGCCCTGACTACGGTGTAGGAACTTCTTCCCTCAAACATTTCAAATTCTCCAAAGGAAAACGGGGTTGCCGCAGCAACAAGTGCACTGTTTGGTCTTCTTGCACCCTTTGCAAATGCGGTGATCTTGCCCCGTTCCTTTGTCAGCAGCGTGATTCTTCTGTCATAATCGCCAATCGGCATTACCTTTAAGACCATCCCGGTCACTACGATATTCTGTCCCATCCGGTCTGTTCTCCCATCCTCTCCCTGTGGTATCAAAGCTGCCTTCGTGCGACTCTTTGTATTTTAAATAATCAGTTACTCTTCCTGTTATCATAAAATTGCTCCAGGCTTCATCCATGGTCTCATCCTCCCATCATCCATCACTTGATAATGTTAGGATTTCCGCAGACAGCTTCGCTTATACCAGCAAAAAAATGGTAAGTTTAGATCTCATCCTTGTTATAACCAAAATTCTTCATCATGGAATCGCTGTCACGCCAGTCTTTTTTAACTTTTACCCAAAGTTTTAAATTGACCTGTTCCTCTAACAGTCGTTCGATCTCATAACGTGCGTTTGAACCGATCTTTTTTAACATTGCCCCGCCTTTTCCAATCACGATGCCCTTATGGGAATCCCTCTCGCAGACGATTGTCGCCTCAATGTCCATGATGTTCTGTCCTTTCCGCTGTTTCATGCGGTCAATGCAGACAGCGATTCCGTGCGGGATCTCATCATCCAATGCATGAAGTGCCTTTTCACGGATGATCTCCGCAACGATCGCGCGCTCCGGCTGGTCTGTGATTGTGTCCTCATCATAAAACTGCGGTCCGTACGGCAGATATTTAAAGATCATGTCAAGTACGGTATCGAGATTCTGTGCGCGCAGGGCGGACGCCGGAACGATCTCGGCAAAATCATATACTTTGCGGTAAGTATCGATAAATTCCAGTATCTTGTCACGGCTGACCGTATCCACCTTATTGATGACAAGAATCACAGGTGTTTTTGTCTTTTTTAACTGCTCGATGATATGCTGTTCCCCTGCTCCGATAAAGTTCGACGGCTCTACTAACCAGAGGATCACATCCACTTCATTTAAAGTGTGTTCTGCAGTGTTGACCATATATTCACCCAGCTTGTTTTTTGCCTTATGGATTCCCGGCGTGTCCAAAAATACGATCTGTCCGCGTTCCATATCCGTATAGACAGTCTGGATACGGTTTCTGGTGGTCTGCGGTTTATTGGATGTGATTGCGATCTTCTGACCAATCAGATGATTCATTAAAGTTGATTTTCCAACGTTTGGTCTGCCGATAATTGTGACAAATCCCGATTTAAAATTTTCTTTCATTCGTACTCCATTCCCAAATTATTCATATAAATTTTTCAGCTGCATAAACATGTCGCTCTGACTCTTTAAGTTATCTTCGTTTCCGATGACACAGAGATTTTTTTCTTCCAGCACGGATGCGATCAGATCCTTTAAGCCACGGATATCCTCATCTGTTGCACCGATCACCTGATCGCGCTCTTTCTGGATATCCGCAAAATCCAGTCCCTGTAAATATGCGGTCATGGAACGTGCTCCCTTCGCACTCGGATTCATCGGCGTATCCATATCACTGATCGTACCAATGATGTATTTTGTCATCTCACGCTCGTCCGCCTTAAAATCGGCAAGATACTGCGGGATACCGTCATAGATCTCATCCGTTTTCTTTAAGTTCGGATCACGGTAGGAAACAAAATAAGTATCTCCATTCCGCATATAGCTGTTCATACATCCATAGGCTCCGCCCTTGACACGGACATTGATCCAGAGATAATCATATCCCATAATGACTTTTAAAATGCGCAATGCACCGTGATACGAAAATCCGTGGCGCACATAGTTACCAGCTCTCGCCACATACTGCACCTGGGAGGCATCCATAAATCCCTCATTTTTCTTTTCTAAATGAAGCTCTGGCAGACTCCGCTCTTTCACGATTTTCTTCGACGGATACAGATTTTTTAACAGGAAAGCGATCTGTGCTTCTACCGCCTGATAATCTGCCTCTTCGCAGACAACACTGACGATCATGCGCTCCGGTACAAATATCGTCTGTACCATTTTCTCAAGCTGTGCGATCAGTGCATCTTTTTTCTCATTAAAATGTTCATCTAAATCAGCGACCAGCTCATAGAAGGAAATGCCTGCGGTTGCCTCCTGATAATATGCCGCTCTTGAGAAATAAGACAGCGCACGCATGGATGCTACCGAATGTCCGGAACCGTCAAATGCCGCCTCCACCCTTGAACGAAGCTGCGCAATGATCTCACGCAGGCGCTTTTCATCAGAAATCTTTGTCGTCATTATGATCTCACGCAAAAGATCCATCGCCTGGGGCAGCTCCGATGCAAGCGTTTTTACACGCAGTTCAAACATAAACTGCATATCCTCCGGCTTCTTCACATGCGGATAAACACCACAGCTTGCGGATATTCCACCGGTGTGGATGTTGATCTCATTTGCCAGTTCTGAAAATCCGTACCGCTCTGTATCCATATAGCCAAGGATATATTTTAAAATTCCAACATACGGCAGATCTTTGATCTCCATATCACGGATATCAAAGAGGATGCGCAGATAATCAATACCATTTGAAAACATCTCATGGTGTACGACCGTCGTGTCACCGTATTTTTTCATCGTATTGTAAAGCGGTGCCGCCTCACGTTTCATATCCTCACGTTTTAACATCGGAATTTTTGCCAAATCTTCCTTTGGTGAAGGCTCTTCCTGATACTGTTTTAAATGTTTCGTGTCTGCGATAAGCTGCTTGATCTCCTCTTTACTCAGGCTGTCTTTATATGCAGCAAGTTTCTCTGCCAGTGTCTCTTCTCTTTTTGCATTAAGACCTCTCTCCGGCTCAATCACAACCACCGACGCATGCGGATTGTGAAGCAGATATTTTTCAATCAATGTTTCAAAATATCCGGTCTCAACCTGCTCCCGCAGGAAACGGTAAGTATCTAATGCCTCCACATGCATAAATGGCTGCATGTCATCGTAAAGCCAGCTGTCCAAACACTGGATGCCGTATAATAGTCCCTTCGGGAATTGTCCGAAATCCGCTTCACGATAGCGGAACTCTGACGCACTGATCCCGGCAAGCAGTGCTTTCTTATCCACGCCGTCTTTTACCTGACGGTTTAACACATCCTGTATCGTCGCAAGAAACTTTTCTTTATCTGCACTGTTCGCATTTTTTGCAATGATGGAAAATACCGGCTGCATGGTACTGCTGTCATAACCGCCAACGATATCTTTTCCGATGCCCGCGTCGATCAGTGCCTGTTTTAACGGAGCCCCCGGTGCACCGAGCAATGCATAGTCAAGCACATCAAATGCCAGATAAAGTTTTCTATCTAAAATGTCCCCCACAACCAGATTATAAGAAAGATAGGTATTATCTTCCTCCGGTTCTGCGGAAGAGATTGGGTATTTCTTCGTGATCTCCACTGGTTTTTCAAATGGCTTCTGTGCCTTTACTGTAGAGTCAAGTTCAATTTCCTCATAATGGCTTAAATATTCCTCATCCATCCAGCGGAGTTTTTCTGCCACATCCATATTTCCATACAGGTAAATATAGGAATTGCACGGATGGTAATATCTGCGGTGAAAATCAAGGTAATCCTCATAGGTCAGATCCGGGATACGTTCCGGATCTCCGCCGGACTCGTTACTGTAAGTGTTATCCGGAAACAGGGAATTTAAAATTTCCCGCTGCAGCACATCGTCAGCTGAGGAAAAAGCACCTTTCATTTCATTATATACAACACCGTTGATCGTAATCGGCGCATCTTCGCTCTCAAGCTCATAATGCCAGCCTTCCTGTTTAAAAATCTCCTGATGTTTATAAATATTCGGATGGAATACCGCATCCATATAAACACTCATCAGATTCTGAAAATCCGTATCGTTGCAGCTTGCCACCGGATAAATCGTTTTCTCCGGATAAGTGATCGCATTTAAAAATGTATTTAAGGATCCCTTGACCAGTTCCACAAACGGATCCTTGACCGGGTATTTATCCGAACCGCACAATACTGTGTGTTCTATGATATGTGGTACACCTGTAGAATCCTCTGCCGGCGTACGGAACCCGATATAAAATACCTTGTTATCATCATCATTTGAAATTACCGCAACTCTTGCACCGCTTTTTTTATGGCGTAAAATAAACCCTTCGGATTTCAAATCACGCAAAGGGCACTGTTCTAAAATCTCGTATGCTTCCAAATCAGTCAGTTTCATCATCATCCTCCAAAATATGATCTTATGTCTAGTATATTATGTGCAAAAAACAGCACATAATCCAATTCGCCGTTCGTCAATCATGCAAGCATGTTGACTCACTTGCGCTCATTATATCATACATTTTTTAAAAAGTATAGGAATTAAAGAA
>OHFO01000292.1_pt1 | contig 14138 bp, 13 predicted proteins | sample 1567541 | NCBI WGS metagenome assembly OHFO01 (sample SAMEA3879595, study PRJEB24766) | human gut metagenome | biome: human-associated habitat; feature: feces | place: USA | collected 1985/1987 | reverse complement strand
TTTGATATGAAAGCTATCGCCAATTTGTATCGTTTCAAGCACGGCATCAACATCAGAGCAATACAGCGGTTTTTTAACGTTTGCAATCCCACGGAAAACGCTGAGTTTTGTCTGCCAGTGAGAAATGATTTCAATGGTAGCTACCTTTTTCTTGTTAATTCTTTTCGAAGACTCTTTGATAACGAAATATCGCTGAATGTCCGTAGCACTCGGTTTTCCTTTCACTCCTAGTGAATGATATATCTCTATCAAAGCTTGTTTGATGTCCTCCTTGGGATATTCCTCACCCTCTTGGAATTTAGCCCTGAGAAGTTCCACGATCTGTTGATGGGGCATATTGTCTTCCGGGGTTGGAGCCATAGCTTCTTTGATATAATCCTGTCTCCATTGCAATTCCTCAAGACCTTTTCTTCCGAAAATGTCATAATATTCATGGAAATACTTTGGAATGAACACGCACTTCTTTAACAAATCTGGGGCATTATCCCTTAGCTCGCAGTACATAATCATACGTCTCTTGAATTGTCCGTCCTTGCTCCATTCTATAAAGAGCTTCTTAACGTCGGGATTCTCATCGTCAACATCCCTGATGATATTGACTGAGTTCTTCAATGCTTTTATCAATGACAAATCGCCCTTATAGACAGTATTGGCTATATCCCATGCTCGTTTTTCGGCGATTGCGATAAGGCTGTTTTCCACAATGGTCTTGTCGCCGTTCTCATCCTCAGAAATACAGCAGTATTGTTCGCCATGTCCTTTGTTGATCAGAGCTTCAATAGATTTAAGCAGACTATCCTTATGTTTGGCATTCTCAAAGTTCTCTATATGCTTCTTAGTCTCAGCTCGTTTATTCTCAATGGTCGCATTCATTTCATCTTCTGACACAAGAGGCTTTTTCAAATAATAATAGAGGTTAGCTTTGAGACGGAATGGGTTTTCATCAAGTCGCTGCCTTCCTACTATCTGTTGAATGTCCGTACACACATCAATAGTCAGGGATTCCACGTTGGGATTGGAGAAAATATATGAGTAGGCAGACTCCGAATTAAAGTCAGCACCGATATAGACAGTCGAAGTACAAAAAGTAAACATCTTATGTTTCTCACCTCTGGCCGGGATCACACCTCTAGTAAATTTTTGATGGTTTTCATCACGTCCTTTGTTGAGGGAATTAATTCGGTCGTGATTTTCTTTCCTAGGAGCACACAGTATATTGACTTCATCCGGTTCCAACCCAGACTTCTTGATGACATTAATGATTGACTTGACATCATTCAAGAAAAATACGGCTTCATGGGATTCTTCGCGTCTATCTCCGACATTAACATAAGGAACATTGCCGGATTTGTAGTTCCTGATAATCTCACAGCATTTGTCAGTTATGGATTTGGTCAGTTTGATAACATTGACATCTGCTTTCTTTATTGACTGTTCGGGCCATTTAAGCTGAATGAAGGTCAAATCTCTGAACTGTTCGGTCATTTCCAGATAGTTCTGAAGATATGGTGTCGCAGAGAGATATACAACAGAGTCAAATCTTTTCAATGCAGTGGAAAACTGATGCTCGATGGTTGACTTGAAAGGTGCGTCGCCTATTATCTGTTGAAACTCATCGACCACCACTCTAAACCTATTGAAATCAATACCTTCCTGTTTGAGTAGCCCTGTTATTCGATCTAGGGAGTCGTATGTGGCCAAAATCTTTGTGCCTCCATTCCCGATATACTCAATGAAAAGCCGGTCGAACTGTTCTAAATCTGCTTTAGTGGGTGTTTTATCGCTGAAATACTGTTTCTGATTTAAGAAACGATAAAGGAAAATGTTCTCTCCGATATGCTGGCTGTATTTGTTGAAAAGAAGATGTTTTCTAGGCATAGCGATTATCAGAGGCTCATTACTCTTGATGAAAGCCTCTGTAGCTCCACACCCACATATATCTTTTGCAAGGATATAATGTTCATGTTTGGGAAGATGATTGAATCCGTCCCAGTCTGAAAGATACCTTATTCCTTCTGGTATCTCTTTGATTATTGTTTTCATCTTTGTCTGATTGTTATAGGTGATTATTGAGGCTCTTCTCCGAAGAACCATACTTGCTGACGCAAGTGAGTGTGAGTATGTTTGATTTTGGTACCCGGTTAAAAACCGGAATGGAATATTTTATTCACAGAAATACAATAATATATAGCATTTTATGGTGATTTGAGCACTTTTTTATTCCACTTTGTGGACTACCAAATCATACACACACCGCACATACTACTCAGCGTAAGCGATAGAGGCTGGCTGTGTTTCAAGCCAGTCTCATCTGTCTTCATTTCAGGAATTATCCCCAGTAAAGATTGTCCGCATCACAGTTGCCCACATTACCGTCTTTGAATTTTACCACATGGTTTGAATCTAGTGGATTTCCATTGAATACGGTACAGACAACAGTAGCCATGTCATATTCTTCCCAAGTCCCATCTTGCTGTTTGACCTTGACTTTAAGTCTGCCATTGGCATTGCTGTAAACCCTATATGAATAGAAAGTATTAAATTTCTTGTTTGTCCAGTCAATGTAGCCGCCACCTGCTTTTGCACCCTTTGCAGAAACACAAAAAGGAGTTTTATCAGAGTCAATCGGTTTGTGGTAGAATCCATATTCTTCACCATCATGTTCCAATAATTTTACTTTGGGCTTATTGGGCTGATTCGGAACAAAGGAGGAGGTTGGAGTAATCGGAGCATAAGTCCATTGGGATGTACTAGTACCGGAGTTATTCGCCGTTGATGGGAATAAGACTTTCACGGCATCGTTCAAATAGGTTTTGATTGAATTCCCTTTTGTTATGACCGATACAAATCTGCCACCATCATCTTCTTGCACTTCGAGCGACTTGATCTTGGTAATGACAGAATCTGCCCTATCCCAAAAAGCCCATACAACTTTTTGCCCTGATGAATCAATCCAAAATCCACCTGCGTAATAGCATCTCATCGGGGTGCCGTTATAGTCCCACTCAGGATATTTGCCATTAGTACTAACAGCAAATGGCGGTTCCGGACAAGTCTTGTTATTGCTGACGACGGCAATCTGCATTGGGTCTATAAAGGGATTGAAGGGCATTATATTGCCACTATCGCTCTTGTGTGCATTCTTCTTCAATGCACTTTTCTTTCGCCCCTTGTTTAATTCTCTTTGAATTTCACTAATTTCTGGGTCCATACTTCTTGCTTTTTAGTGTTGTTAATTCTAATGTTATGCCCATCTCATCATTCAGGAACGATATCAATGGTTTATAACTTTCTGTTCTTCTTCTTTTCTTCGGGATGATTGTCAACGCTTCTTGTAAAGACATTTTGATATGCATTCCCGGAGTCATTGTCTCAATTCCTGCATATTCACATAAAGCTTTCACATCGCTTTTGAATTTGTCAGGGATTATTACTTTTCTCACTAGACAGTTCTCTTCATGGCTGGCACTGTCCGAGCCACCCCAAGGGCCTACACCTTCGTAGTCTCCTTGGAAAATATTATTGTTTGTTATTATCATAGTCAGAGATAAGGGATCAATGTGCTATCTTTAGCTGTTTTAGGCGTTTAGAAGCTGAATTTGGCATCCCAATCAATGTTAAACACTTTGCAATAATATTGTAATCGAGTCTTCATTGAGATTTATTTCAAGTCCATCGACGATGTAAGAATCAAGTTCATCAAGTACTTCTTCTTCAATTTCATCTAATGTTTTATTCTTGTTGACTTCGTTTTGAGAGACCCTCTCAAAAATGATGGGGGGTATCAGCTGCAATGCAAGGTATAAGGGAGCCAGTAAACTTTTGAAGTTCACACAAGTTTTAATTATTATTTGTTTGAACAAATTGAACTTCAAGGTGAACTGACGCGGTTTGCCAAATATTCTTGCATACTTCCCGGAAACACCGACAGCATATCTAGGTGGACCGGCTTCACATATATCATTGACGTATGGCGATATTTCACAGGGGAAATCGACATGATAGATATTGTCCTGTCTATTTTCAACGTCAAGTCGAAATGTATACAGATCCGGATTTATATCCTCGTCACCATATTTCCTTTTAAGGTGTCTTTCAGAGATAAAATAATCCGGGTCTGCTAACAATTTCCAGTCGTAGTTGTCCTCATCATTGTTTTCTTCAAGAATTGTTTTGAATTTTAATACCCACATCTCTTTGGGCGATAGTTCAAATAAATTTTTCATTGTTTTTGAATAAGTCCCCGGTCCAGAGTCGACTCGGGGAAGTTAGGGCTTTCGGACACTCTGTCGCCCATAAGATTTTTACTTCAGCAATCGTTCAAGATTACTTTTTTGGTGAACAGTGATATTGCGAGCCTCCAATTCCTTGATAAGAGCCAATATCTCGGCTTTGTTAGGCTCGATAAGCACGACCTGTCGATTGGTGTTGGCTCCGATATTCACTTGAACCGGATTAACTGAGGCCAACATGTCGGCGAATTTGGACGCATCAGAAAACATCATCACAGGCTCGACCGTTATCATGGTCTTAAAGCCCATTGATGAGAGCTTTTGCATCGCGTCAATCCGTGCCGCAATCATCGGTGCCTTCGATACTCCGTCATGGTCAATGTCGCTTTCCATCGTGGTACAGAGGATCAGCCGCTCCTTCAATCCTATAAAGAGCTTGTGGCCCACAAACTCCAAAAATCTCTCAGGATTCTTGGACTGGAACATATACTCATTCTCAGGGTAGTCATAGAGATGATCCATCACAGCCACAATCCATTCAGAAGGGACATCGGCGGCAAACATATCTGTGGAACTTCCTAGAAAGACAAATCGGTTCTTGCCCATCTTCGTGTTTAGTTCTTTCTGATCGAGCCTAAGTGTCGGATTCTGATGATACCGCCACCTGATAGGCTTCATGTAGCAATAACTACATTGGTGTCTACAATCACCTTTAATCGGATTGTAGGTGTAAATTTCATTTCTGAAATTATACATATTCCCTTGACTTTTCTGCATTTCAAGATTTTTAAAAGAACCACCGCCGGAGCTGAGAGCGGTGGATGGAGAACTGCTAATTGGTCAGCTCATTTATGCTCCCTGACCTGTTAAATCACACTTGACCGTTAATCACCCGGTGAACATGGCTCTTAGAGATTCCAAGTTCAGAGGATATTTCACGGATACTCGCTCCTTCTTCATGAAGGTCGATTATTCGGTGTCTGACTAAATCATCCAACTGGCTGGTTCGTCTTGCCATTGACTTTTCTAAATGATCCTTCTCTTCTTCGAAATCTAAAAATTCCAAATGGAGATATGGGTCGTTTGAGATATTACAGACAGCAACCTCTTCCATTCTGGGGACTTCACGAGCCTTTAGCTGCTTGATGTATCTCGTGGATGAGCTAACGGTAGAGTCCGATATGCCAAAGATGCTGTCAGCAAAGTTGGCTATGACCTTTGACCCCGCCATGCTGTTTTGTGTGAGTGGCCTCTTGAGATCTCGCTTAATCGTATGCGCCACTATCAGAATTGTCAAGAGTGGATTAAGCTCCTTGAGCATCTTTAGCTTTTGCATAAAGTGCTTAACTTTAGTGATACTAAGGTTTTGAGCCAAAACACATTGAACGTTGTCAACGATTATAAGTTGCGGCACATCGACCTCCATCCTAGATTCAATCTCCAAAATCAGCTGCTCGACATCAGCATTGCCGTACTCCATTATAGAGAAGGATATTCTTTCAAATTGTCCCGCTACAAAGGGAGCCTTGATGTAGCGACGGGCGAACTGTCGGGCAGATTGCTCCAAATCATAATAGAGAACTTTTCCATTGATTGAGGAATCCGTCATTGCATCTTCGCCCCAGAACCCGACATGGGATGAATACGAGATCCCAATGTCAACGGCAAGGATAGATTTAGCAGAGTTGGTGTCTCCGAAGAGAATCCCTAATTCGTTTTGAAAAAGGAATGATCCGAACACAGGCTTAGGAGGTTCAAGATACTTCGGATTGTCAACTATAGACTTCGCACTTGCGTGGTGAAAGTAATCTTTCATAGGATTGAAATTTGAGGGGCCGGAGAGAAAGCCCCTCGGTTGATTACGATAACTCTGCCAGTGCCGTATCAAGGTAATCCTTCACTACTACCTCTTTGCTCTTGTTCCCATCTCTTTTCGCAGTCTGGATGGACAGCAGCAGGAGTGGACGCATCGTATGGAACATCTTGATTACACTCTCAGCCATTTCCTGTTTGTCATCAGCACCATTGATCTGGTTGGCAATCCAAGACCAAATCTCGGTGCCCTTGAAGGTTGCTGGGGATTGCTCTCGAATGTCAGAGATACTACCATAGACTCTTTCAAACAAGTCCTGATTTGGCTTGTCGTTGAATAGCGCCGGTGTATTTCCATTCTGAAGCTCACGCATATCCTTTTTGACGATTTCTCTGCCTATCGTAGCGTAGCCCGCTGCTTTAGGGGTCAGACCATCCTTGATCTTGGCTCGATAGCTCACCAAAACAGAATTGTTTGATGTGGCTTCCAAGTCGCGGGCGAAGTCAGCTGTAGATGTAGGGGTGTTGCACACGTTCATCTTCAGATAGGCAGCACGGAATTCAACGGCATCGCTATACTTCTTGTACTGGAAGAGATACTCAAAGGGTTGGTTGGCTTTAAGTGCCAGTTCCAGAGCATGGAATCGGGTATTACCGTCAACGATCACAAGGTAATCATCAACCTCATCGGCAGCAACGGAATGACCGTCCTCTACATCGATCAGTTCATACCCTGCTTGCAATGCCAGTATAGCATCAGCAAAGATTCCGGGGCTTTGCATCCCCACAGCGATACAACCTTCCATCATCTTCTTGTTTTTGATGGGGTTGTTGCGGTTGGATTTGAGGACGCAGATTCTCAGCCCCTCATATCCATTCTTTAGGCGGTAGATGGTGTCCACCGCGAGGTCTGTTTTTTTCATATTGAAAAAATTATTTTATTGAGTGTCCCATTTTAAAAAGGGACACTTTTACAATTGTCGGTATGGGAGTTTCCCATGCCCAAGCGCGTATTCGGGATTCCACTCCTAGGACACGCGCATCCTGTTTTCCATAATGTCAATGTTCTCTGTGAGTGGTGAACTTCACTCGTTATCAATAGCACCCACTACCTCTCAGGCTATTGATGTCGCCGTTTCAGTCGCGTCGCCGGTTCCGTTTCATCTTGATAAGATCGAGAGCCAAATCCGCATCGATTACGATTATCTTACCAGTCTGATGAATTGCAGGAGCAAGTACACCGCTTTTCTTTATGCGAGCAGCAGTTGATTGGGAGCATCCCAGCAATTGGCTCAGTCCGGCAAGCCCATAAACAAGCCTTTTCGGGGGAGCAACCGCTTCATCAAGACCTGTAATCAGACGCGCAAATTTCTCAACCGCAAGGTCCAGAAACTCTTCCACGGTACAGCTTACAAGGGGTTTATTCATATCTGTTTTGTAATTATTTTTAAAAGCTTGCGCAAAGGTAATGTCTTGTCTGACAATAAGTAAGGCTCAATAAGAACCGCGCTGAAATAATAAGAATTATTCCGCCCCCGATAAGAATCTCATGGATTTTCACTAACTTTGTATTATGGAAATAGACCTCAAAGCATTTGAATCGTTATTGTCCTTACCACGGCCATATACAGTCGCGGACATTATCAGTAGCATCCCACAGAATATGTCCGACGAACTTTTCGAAAAGTTTGTGAATGTTTTTCGGGGAGAAGATAAGGCTGATATAAACTTTTCAATCTCTCAAAATCTCCGAAACTGCATTAAGTGCAACCAAATAATAAACTCCGCACAACGAAGCATTGGGTTCATCGATCCGTTGGATCAAGCAATGGATAATTGCAGAATGTTTGATATTGAAAATGGTTATGAGCAACTATTGAATGCGACGACAATAGATCCATGCCCAGAAGTAGATATTCTTTTGAACAGCAAATACAAGGATTTGCTATATGACAAATTAAATATAAATCAGACGGACAGGCACGTTTACGATAATTTACTAGAGAAACTTAAGAACGGAGAGAAGCCCAATACAAAATTGTTTACGCCTGCCTTCGCGAAACAACTTGTAATCTATTTTGAAGCAGCAAGAATAGAAAGTCGTATCAACTTCAGCCAAGATGATTCTATTGGAATGCTTGAGTTTATTCCATATATGGAATTATTAGCTTCTTTGGTGGATTCTTATAGAGAAGAAGCTGAAGAATGGTGTTTTTATTGGAGAAAATCGATACCAGATATTTTCTCGCTCACCAATGCTATGGCCATCCTTTCTTATCTCTTTATGAACAGTCCGTCTCAAGAGCATTCAGATGAAAATGTTGATAATAATGTTTTAAAGACGTTCTTGACTTTTGCTGCAATCCTAATTTGGCATTTCTCGTACAATTGGCAAGAATTTACTTTCGGAGAAGAATTTGAATCCGTATTCTCCAACCCGGTTTTACGAATAAAATTTGAAAAGTTTATCAACGGTCATACAGATGGATCTCTTTTCAAATCGCTATATGCTTCCTATTGTGTGAACAACAATAAGACACCTATAATAAATGTCAAATCAATTTACCGAACTGACACCAATCAGGAACATAAGAACCAACATTGGTTTTGTCCGTTGTTTGGCACTGACATCAAAGATGAACAGTTAGAAAAATATTGCCGTAAGGTGGAAATTCTTTTTGATCGCCTAGTTAATGAAGGCTTCCTTATTGTCTCTGATCAAGAAATGATTGCCCAGAAGGAATTGTTTCGATATAGGTTCACAGGCTCTTTGCCGGCATTCTCACTTGATTACAAACTTCAATGGATTGAAGAAGGCCGTGGAAGCAAAGCTTCCCTCGCCGCATTCATGCGTGAACTATGCAACAAGTTTTACGAAAATAGGATTGATAGATATCCTTACAAAGACTTGAGCCAGTATTTCAATATAAAGCTGAGCAATCCATCTGCCCAAGCCACCGGCGTAAAACAGGAAGTAGTAAATAAACTCAAAAACATCCTGCAAGAGAGTTTCAAATAGAATATTCTATGTGAACCCTCCAGCAACATAGAAGAAGTGGTAAGGTCGGCGGAATACAATCCAGTGTCTTAACTAGATTTTACCATCTCCTTCACATTTCGGGCATGTGGCTTTTACTTTCCCATTACCATCACACTCCTCACAGTTCATATATCCTTCACCATCGCAGTTATCACACTCTTTATATCCTTTTCCCCAGCACCACGAACAATCTTTATATCCACGCCCGCTACAGCTAAAACATTCATCAGAGCCTCTACCAGAACATGATGAACAATCTGTATAACCGCGTCCCCAACACCATGAACATTGGTTATCCCATGCATCATAACCTCGCCCATTGCAGTTAGAGCAAACTGTTCTTCCTGCTCCATTGCAAGAGCTACACTCAGTTCCTCCGTTTCCATTACAGGAGTTGCAGTTCTCCCTTCCCGAACCGGAGCACCAAGTACAATTATCACGTCCGGTACCATTGCAATAATCACACTCAACTCGCCCTTTGCCATCGCAACTAGGACACCGAGCAATGATATAACCTTCACCATCGCACTCAGAGCATTCTACCGTTCCTTCGCTTTTAGACGATGAATTCGATCCACATGATACAGCAAACACTAACAGCAAAAGAATTAGAATGTATCTAGCCATAATATCATTATATTTCATCAGCATACTAGTAATCTTATTTCTTGAAAAGTTCGATACCTGTATTGTCTTTTACAATTTTTCCGAAGTCTGCCAAAACCTTATCAGCTTCTTTCTGGGAGGAAAAACGCTGCATGGGGTAGCGTTTGGTTATAGCCCAATATCCCTTATCATCGATGTAGATACACGAATCATTGGTCCCGGATAAGAATTTATGGAGGAACGAATCATAGTCGTTTTCCTGTTCATCACGCATCCATGCATTCCAGCCAGCAGTTAATACTAGATATGAATTAGCGTCCTCTGCCGGGAGGAACGTGGAAATGTCAGTTTGAGATGGTTTACTAGACATTGACTTATAGAAACCATCGTCTGAAACTTGGATAACTGACATATCAATATCCTTATGTTGGATCTTGACTTGACCAAAATAGTATTCAAAGATATAGTTATACATGAAATCCCATGCCCACATCTCCCTCCTAACATTGAGGTTTGCATAATCTTTATCTGGGCAATTATTTCGAGTATGTATGGTAGCACAGAATAATCTCCTTCCCCACATATCCGTATATAAGGTATGCTCACGAATATATCCAACAATATCCAATACTCGTGATTGATAACGATAGAGTAGCCTGAACGCATTCCTTACATCTACGAAGGCATTATCTAATTCTTTACTCATTTGAAATAGGTCTTAAGGGTTAGTATGGAGTCCTGAGAAATCAGCAGCTTCGTTGTCTTGATCTCATCAAACCAATGGATGTTGTAAACGCCATGTATATTGAAGGCAAGCTCTATTAGATTAAGCAATCGATTAACAGCTGATTGATTATTGCTTATCAATGGTAATGCTTCATAGTCATCACGAAGTTTTGTGATTTGAATAAGTAATGAGAGCCAAGTACACTTATTAGCAACTACATCCTTCACTAGAGATACACTCTCGCAGGCTTTTTCTGCGTTGCCGCCGACAGCTATAAAATATACCGGCTTATCCTTGCCATATTCATTTCTGTAAGCGACTATTTCATTCTCCCATTGTTGAGAATACTGGCCCGAATGGTCATTGTACTTTGCCTCTATTATAACATCAAACGGCTGGAAGCGAATAAACACATCCGGCTCTACTAGGCTTGTGTTAGTAGTACCGGTAGGATCCCAATGAGGCCAAAACTCATAAGCTTCAATCTGTCCAGAAACTAACGGTAGATTGTCATTATCAAAACAAGCCGCCCGCAATACTCCCCAGAATAATTCATCCGGAAGCATAAGCATCGTTTCAAAGACTGATGAAGTCTTCGGATCCTCATAGGTGTCTTTATTATGATAAGTGCTATGTATCATGCTATTATGTAATAGACATTATCCAATGTCAAGTTCGACTTTTAATTGCGATATTCGTTGTCTAATCCTTTCTTTCTTGGATTTATCCGAAGACATACTATATACCTGCATATTTCCACAGATTAAGAAACATATTTCACTTATAAATAGCGTTACTCGCTTTAATGGTCCATTATTATAGATATATTGTGCTGAAATCTTAGATCCATGGGCCAGCATACCCCTATAAAAAAATAAATATTTGTATATTGAATTAAGAGAAACAACCTTGTATCTATTAGTTATCTCTAGTAATAATCCTTCGAGTGCAGTATCACTATTCTCCCTAATCAATTTAACCGCCAATAAGACGGCTAATGAGAGGTCGTCATTTTTCTCATATTCTTTAATTTGTTCCCTTTCATGGTATTTACCATTAGAAAAGCAATACTCAAGCATCATAAAGAAATGCAAATAAGCAAGGCGATAATCTTCATCATTCAAGAATCCATTTGCTTCTCGAAAGTAATTATATGGAACGATAGCATCTGGTATCAATTTATTGAGAAGGACGATACTTGAGAGATTGGATTCTGACAATACTTTCCCTTGTTGGCGCTTATATTCTTTCTTAAATGATAAGCAGACTTCAAGGTCCTCGAAGATATCATCACCCCAATACCACTGCAATTCCAAGGTGTCTCGATACAAAATTTTTTCAATGCCATAATGGAAACCTCCAATAGCTTCTACGCGTTGAAGATTCTCGATATATTCACCATAAGCAGATTCCTCTGGCACAATGGGGATGACTTTCCCATCTGAGATTTTATATCTTAGTAATAAGGGGCTATCAGATGGAACTCTTTTAATAATAGTGATTTTATATATTCCATTCTCTATGAATACACTTATTTGAAATCCATTTGAAAAAGTCTTAATCGGGGAAGCTAATGAGAAAGAACCTTTAATGGTAGCTTTAAGTCCAAAATAAAGTTTTTTAGTATCACTCATTGATTGAGATAGCATTACAAATTTCTTATGGATATAAACATAGCTTATTCTCGAATGAGTTCCCTCATAGGCACACCTATTAACTCCGAAATCATTTTCAACTTGTACAAATCAGGTTGAGAAGAGTTCGTGCACCACTTTGATACTGTAGTAGGATTAACTTGCAGCCGCTCCGCAAGCCACTTGCCAGTTATGCCTTTCTCACATAACACTACCTTAATCCGGTTTAAATTCTTTTCCATTCGCTATTAATCTAGATTTAGCGCAAAGTTAATGATTTCTACGCAGAACGACAACACAAATAACATGTTATGCAGCATGTCAAAAAGCCCCATATATGAAACCCTCACTTTTCACAAAATCGGAAATTTCAGAAAAATGCCGTTATCTCAGATATTTTTAGTAACTTTGAATTCAGAAATCAATATGCCGTAGCTGTTTATGGAACTAGAATTTCTTGGCCAAGGATTTGATCCAACAAAAAATAAGCCTTTAGGGCTTCGCTTAATGCAGGCCCTAGGTAGCGATGAGTTCAATGAATTCATCTGTTTCTCCGCTTTTGTTAGCAGTAGTGGTGTCGTGAACTTAAAAGATGCCCTTAATGGTTTTATGAGCAGAGGAAATTCTGTCAAACTTTACGTAGGAGTCGATTTACACGGCACATCAAAGGAGGCTTTGGAGCTGTTAATGTCAGAAAATATTCCAACGACCATTGTATATTCTCCTAATGCAATTGTTTATCATCCCAAAATCTATTTGCTTAGGGGCGAACATAGCCACTTAATTGTAATAGGCTCTTCTAATCTGACAGGGTCGGGACTTTTTCAAAATATAGAAGCATCCTTAAGTTTGTCATTCTCGTCCAACGATACACAAGGAATTGAGATAGAACAAAGCATTTTAAACTTCTTCGATAGTCTAATTTCAGCTAACTGTGAGAGTGCACATCCTCTTTCCACCGCTTTATTAGACATATTGGTAAAGAGTAATCTTGTATTGCATGAAACCACTAATAGGTCTGCTCAAAATAAAATTAATAAGCTACTACCGAAAGTTTCATGTCAAGATAGTGATGAAGTCAAGAATAGATTTAAGAAACTTATCATTACCAGACCGCCAAAGGGATATAAGAGAGTTTTAAAGGAGGAAATAATATCAACTACTTCCGAATCTGAAAGTGTCACTGATCCCACACCTAGTGTTGTATACGAAAGTTCTCTTATTACAGGTAATGCAATGTGGATAGAATCGGGTAAGATGACCGGAGGTTCAAGGAATATACTAGATCTTTCTAAACAGGGTCGTCAGGATGGGGCTATCAGACAGGGAAGTGTGGAATTCTTTGGAGTGGACAAAGATAACTATTCTGTTGAGAAAGATATAACTATTGAATACAATGGCATTAAATACCATGACAATACAATCAAGTATGCGCCAAAAAACAGTAACTGGAGAATACAGTTGAAAGGAGTATCTGAGTTTGGCGATAAACTGACAGACATTTTGCGAGTTGCCGGATCTCAAAATCGTGTGTTCGTTTTTGAACGTACTGATTCCCCAGACACTTATATATTCCATATACTAGATGCAGATGAAGCAACTGTGCTAAAAGATTTGTCCGTAATGTGGGCAAATGGAGGGAAATCAGGAAGAGGAAGGCAATATGGCATTATTAATGCTTAAGTTAATGCGTCATAATCTTTCATGATTTGTCTTCTGGTTTCGGCAGAGTAGAATTTCCCAAATAACGAAAGAATATATTCAAATTGTACGTTGTCTAATTGATATAACTTTGCCACAACTACTTCTAGCATCACGAACAACTCTTCACGCGAAATCCCATCTAATTTCGTTTCATTTACCTTAGTGAATAATGCTGACAAATTAAAGTCGTTGGCGTAAAAGGATTTTACCAAGAGTTTAATCCATTCCAATGCAGACGCTTTAATCCCTCTTAGCTCGATAATTAATTTTTTTCCACCTTCAATTGAAGGGATTGGCAACTGAGTAATTACTGCCTGAGTCAAGTCAATGCCATTCAGCTTGCATTTTACAATGTAATCGAATACTACGGAATTAAATATCCC
>OHFO01000291.1_pt1 | contig 14169 bp, 10 predicted proteins | sample 1567541 | NCBI WGS metagenome assembly OHFO01 (sample SAMEA3879595, study PRJEB24766) | human gut metagenome | biome: human-associated habitat; feature: feces | place: USA | collected 1985/1987 | reverse complement strand
AGCTTGATAACCTTGAAAAGTGCATTCTTTATTACTGAGTAGGCAAGTCCTGCTGAGATATCTGCGACAGATGCGCCCTCCTTCTGGGCCTGCTTTACCTTTGAGTTCATGAAAACCGTACATCTGGTTCCAAGGTCGATAGGATTCTTTGCAAAAAGGGCTTCCTTTGCAAAATCCTGAACAGAATAGTTTAAAGACTTTGCGAAGGTCTCAATAAATGAGCCGCAGCCTGAAGAGCAGGCCTCGTTGAGCTGTACTGAGTCGACGGTCTGGTTCTTTATCTTGATGCACTTCATATCCTGTCCACCGATATCGAGGATACAGTCTACCTTTGGGTCGAAGAATGCTGCTGCGTAGTAGTGGGCTACAGTCTCAACTTCGCCGTCGTCCAATTTTAAAGCTGCCTTTAATAAAGCCTCTCCGTAGCCTGTAGAGCAGGAGTGTACGATGTGTGCACTCTCTGGCAGCAGGCGGTAAATTTCCTGAATGGAACGGATGGCAGTTGCAAGCGGACTTCCGTTATTGTTGTCATAGAATGAATACAGAAGTTTTCCGTCCTCGCTGACAAGTGCGATCTTTGTTGTCGTGGAACCTGCGTCAATACCGAGATAGCAGTTTCCGGAATAGTTTTTCAGGTCACCGGTTTCTACATGATTGTTTCCGTGCCGGCTGGTAAAAGCATCGTAATCTTCCTGGCTGGCAAACAGCGGGTCCAGACGGGCAACTTCAAACTCCAGCTTAATGCCGGTGGAAAGACGCTGCTGCAGAGATCCTAAAGTGGTCTCTACGTCTTCTTTATAATTTAATGCGGAACCGATCGCTGCAAACAGATGCGAATTTTCCGGTGTAATTGCGTGCTCATCATCGAGATTTAACGTGCGGATAAACGCTGCTTTCAGTTCGGATAAAAAGTGCAGAGGACCACCGAGAAATGCCACATGTCCGCGGATCGGTTTACCACAGGCAAGTCCACTGATCGTCTGATTGACAACCGCCTGGAAAATAGAGGCAGACAGATCTTCGCGAGTTGCACCCTCATTGATGAGCGGCTGGATATCTGTCTTGGCAAATACACCACAGCGCGCTGCAATCGGATAGATTGCTTTATAATTTTTGGCATATTCATTTAATCCGGAAGCATCGGTCTGGATCAGGGATGCCATCTGATCAATGAACGAACCTGTACCGCCGGCACAGATACCGTTCATACGCTGTTCGACATTGCCGCCTTCAAAATAGATGATCTTGGCATCTTCTCCGCCGAGCTCGATTGCAACATCGGTCTGTGGCGCATAATGAGTGAGAGCAGTGGATACTGCAATAACCTCCTGCGTAAACGGAACCTCCAGATGCTTTGCAAGGGTCAGTCCGCCTGATCCGGTAATAACAGGAGAAACAGAAAGATCCCCCAGTTCGTTGGATGCTTTGGCAATTAAGGACGCCAGTGTCTCCTGAATATTTGCAAAATGACGCTCGTAATCGGAAAACAGGATGTTGTCCTGTGAGTCGAGGATTGCAATTTTGACGGTGGTGGAACCGATATCAATTCCAAGTTTGTGAAGCGTATTATTTTCCATAATTTCCTCCAGTCAGTAACTCCGGAAAATCCGGATAATATATAAATAAAGTGGCTGTTTCTTCTTATTAAAAAGAATGCCGGGCAAAAGCCAAGCAAAGTACATTATACGACATGATTTTACAAAAGACAATGTGCAAATCGGGGAAAAATATAAACTTTTTATGAATAAAATCAGCCTGGATTGACAAAGCACAGGCATACGGATATACTGAAAAAAGTAGTGTTTTCAAAGAAAGGTTAGGGTTTTATCCGATGAACTGGTTAAATAAATTAGAACGTAAAATTGGTCGTTACGCTGTTCCAAACCTTATTATATGGCTGATCGGAGCCTATACGATCGGCTATGTATTCGGAACCGTATCGCCTGGTATTTTAAGCTATCTGACACTCAGTCCCTATCATATTTTACATGGACAGATCTGGAGACTGGTGACATGGGTGTTTATGCCGACAGAGTCCAATCTGATCTTCTTACTGATCATGGCATTGTTTTATTACCAGCTTGGCATGGCACTGGAACATACCTGGGGAACCTTCCGGTTTAATGTCTATATTTTCGGTGGAATGATATTTACCGTGATCGGTGCATTTGTTCTGTACGGTATTTATTATGCAATGAATGCATCTGTAATTTCGCAGATGCCTGCACTGGCGGCACAGTTATCTTATTCGATTGCGTCGGGATTTTCCACAAACTATATCAATATGTCCATTTTTCTTGCATTTGCCGTGATGTATCCGGATATGCAGGTAATGCTTTACTTCATTATCCCAATCAAGATGAAATGGATGGCGATTGTTTATGCGATACTGACGCTTTATGAGTTTATTGTCAGTGGATGGGCCGGCAGAGTGGCAATCTTTATGTCCCTGCTCAATTTTATCATTTTCTTCTTTTCAACGCGGAATTTCAAACGTTATTCGCCGCATGAAATACACAGGAGACAGCAGTTCAAGTCCCAGATGCGTCAACCCAGACCGGGTTCCGGCATTACCAAGCACAAATGTGCGATTTGTGGCAGGACAGAACTTGATGATCCGAATTTAGAGTTCCGTTTCTGTTCAAAGTGTGACGGCAATTATGAATATTGTCAGGATCATCTGTTTACACATAAACATATTAAAAAAGGTTAAATAATATGACAGGCCGGATGGTATTTCAAAGCGAAATATCATCCGTTTTTTGAATGATGGCACAAAGAAGATTAGATTTTAGGTGTGATTTGTTTCAGGTTCTGTCAGAATAAATGCAGATAAAGGAGAAAAATACAATGATTCAGGATATATTTCCGATGCATCTTAGTAATGAATATCACAAAAAGGTACCACAGGCAGACAGTTTTCTTATGATCTTTAAAGATAACCGTATTCTGGCAAAAAATGATGGTCAGGTGTGTTATCTGACCTATAAAGAACTTTCTGAAATCTGTCGTGGGATGGGAAAGGAAATCCCTGCATGCGTTTATCTTTTTTCCATCGGGGAGGATGATTATTTTCTGACAGATCCGGGGGAAGGGATAGAGGTGCTGGGATTTGTATACTATAAAATGTTTGAGACACGCACCATGCAGCCGAAAGAGCGGGTGCTTGCAGCTGCGACCGCATGGCATCTGTATGTCTGGTACCGCGATAATGTCTATTGTGGGAGATGTGGGCATAAACTGGTACATAGTGAAAAACTCCGGATGCTTTCATGTCCGGACTGTAACAACATGGTTTTCCCGAAAATAGCACCGGCAGTGATCGTGGGCGTGACAAACGGCAGAAAAATCCTCATGACAAAATATGCAAACCGTGAATATAAAAGATATGCACTGATTGCCGGATTTACCGAAATCGGTGAAACTGCGGAGGAAACGGTGGCGAGGGAAGTGAAGGAAGAGGTTGGGCTTTCCGTAAAAAATATCCGTTATTACAAGAGTCAGCCTTGGGGATTTGACAGTAATCTTCTTCTTGGCTATTTTTGTGAACTGGATGATGAGGGAGATGTGATAAGACTGGATGAGGAGGAACTTGCCTGCGCAGAATGGGTTGATTTTGAGGATGTCCCGGATGATCCGGAGGGACTTAGTCTGACACGGGAAATGATGCTCTGTTTCCGGGATATAATGAACGCAAGTGAGTCAACATGCTTGCATGATTGACGAACGGTGAATTGGATCATGTGCCGGTTTTGCACATGATACGATGAAAGAATACGGTAGATTTTAAAAGACAGGGAAAACTGGTATGCAAAATTATACCAAATACGAAAAATGTCTTGACACTCCAACAAAACCACTGTATTATTACAGTAATACAAAAATGAAAGATTTACGGATGGAAAACTTAAGATTTCTTAATATTTGCTTAAGTGCCTTTTTTTGACAAAAGGATAATGATACAATCACCGTAAATCGAATTAAGAAAAGGGAGAAATAAAAATGGGTGACAAGACAAAACCGAAAAAGGGAAAGAAAAAAGTAGTTATTATTGTGCTTGTGGTTCTGGTCGTTGTAGCTGCGATCATTGGAAGTTCAGTAAAGAAAATGACAAGCCAGGTAGCAACAGCAGTCAATACAGTAGAGGTGGAGCCGGTACAGAAGAGAGATTTATCTGATACGATTTCATTAAAAGGTACTGTATCGGGTATCACGAAGAATAATGCAACTTCAAAAGCGTTAGCAGAAATCACAGCAGTTAATGTTCAGGTCGGAGATATTGTAAAAGAGGGAGATGTATTATGTACATTAGATTCCTCTACGATTCAGGATCAGATTGCGGATCTCGAAAAAAATATGTCTGATACAAATGCGACAGACAGTATTAATTCACAGCAGACAGCAGAAACAGTCAGTCGTGCAAAAGAAGATCAGCAGACACAGCTTGCAGCTGCACAGAAAGCAATTGATGATGCAAAGGATGCTTATAACGCACAGAGTATTATGTGGGATAAGAGTGAAGATAAATCGGATGCAGAATTTCAGTCTTTGTTAGCTGCACAGAAAGCAGTTACTACTGCTGAGGAAGATTACCAGAAAGTATTAGAGACCACGAACCGTACGATCGAGGATGCACAGCGTGCGGTAGAACTTGACAAGTATAAAGGATCGGATTCATCTTCCAAAGATAAACTGACAGATTTAAAAGAACAGTTAGAAGATTGCAATATTACAGCACCTTGCGGTGGAGTTGTGACGGCAGTCAATGTTTCTGTCGGAGATGTTAATGCAGATTCAAAAACACCACTTGTAACGATCGAAGATACCAGTTCTTTAAAAATGGTGGCAACTGTGGAAGAAGCCGATATTTTAAAGATTGAAGAGGGAATGAAAGCAACTGTAACAGCGGATGCCATGGGAGATGAGACCATTAATGGAACTGTGACCAGAGTGGTACGTGTCAAAGGACAGTCCACGGGATCTGACGGACAGACAACATCCGGAGGATATTCCGTAGAGATATCTTTAGATAACAAAGAATTACTTGTCGGTATGGAAGTAAAAGCAAAAGTCATGATCAAGGAAAAAGGTGAAGTATTAGCGATTCCTTATGATCTTGTCAAGACGGATGATGACGGAAATACATACGTACTTGTTGCAGAGGCAAATGCAGACGGTTCTGCTACAGCGGTGAAGAAGAATATCACAGTTGGTGAAGAAGTAGATTACTATACGGAAGTAACCGGTGGAGATCTGGCAGAAGGAGATAAATTAATTTATGATTACTCCGGAACGGTGACAGAAGGACAGCAGTTTACACCGGAACAGATGTATTCCGAGCAGGATATGGGAACAGGCGCATCTACAGATGAAACCTCAGATGCAGAAGGTATGAGCACCAGTGGAGGGAAATGAGTAGTGAGTGAACCAGTAATCCGAATGGAAAATATCGTTAAGACATATTATTTGGGAAAACCAAATGAACTTGAAATTTTACATGGAATCAACCTTACCGTAAATAAAGGGGAATTTGTTTCCATCGTCGGTGAATCCGGTTCCGGTAAGAGTACACTTATGAATATTATAGGAGTCCTCGACCGCCAGACACAGGGAAATTATTATCTGGAGGGACAGGATGTCAATGGAATGTCGGATGAAGTACGGAGTGCGATCAGAAACCGCAGGATTGGTTTTGTATTTCAGAACTTTAATCTCCTTCCGAGAGCCAATGCATTAAAAAATGTTATGGTTCCATTACTATATGGAGAGGAACATTCCAAAAACGGAAAAGAACATGCCATGGAAATGCTCAAAATGGTAGGAATGGAAGACCGTGCGGATCACAGACCAAACGAACTTTCCGGTGGTCAGAAACAGCGTGTTGCGATCGCCCGTGCCATGATCAATGATCCGGCGATCATTCTTGCGGATGAGCCGACCGGAGCACTTGATTCTAAGACAGGTCATATGGTCATGGACTTATTCCATAAGCTTCATGAGGAGCAGGGAAAAACAATTGTTCTGATCACACACTCCCAGGAACTTGCGCAGGAGACAGAGCGTATCGTTACTCTGTTAGATGGACAGATCGTGGCAGATAATGGAGGTGAGCATTAATGTTTTGGGAAAATATCAAAGAGGCAATCACGAGTATTTCCAGCAACAAGATGCGTTCTCTTCTGACGATGCTTGGAATCATCATCGGTATCAGTTCGGTGATCATTATCACAACGATCGGTGGTTCAATTCAGAGTACTCTTACGGCAACCATGAATTCCCTTGGGGGGAATATGGTACAGGCGTATGTGGAAGCACGTTATCCGGAAAATGATGAAGACTGGGACACCTGGGAACAGCCGGAGATGACGGACAGTGATTATGTTACACAGGATATGATCGATGGATTGATCGAAAAATATCCGGATGAGGTAACAGGTGTTGCAGCACAGAACTATCTTGGTTCAGGAACCATTAAAGATGATGCTGATTCCAAGAATTATGCAAATGTCAATATTGATGGTATCACACCGGAATATTTAGAGTATATGAAACTGGAAATGCATGCCGGAAGAAATCTGACAAAGGCAGATAATCAGGGGAAAAAGAGAGTATGCCTGATTGCAGATACGATGGCAGAGAGATATTTTGCAGGTAAAGATCCGATCGGTGAAACACTTTCTGTTGCAACATCGGATGGCGGAATTTTTGATTTTGTTGTAGTTGGCGTTTATGTATATAACCAAGCATTATTTGGAAAAGTGGACACGTCCATACCGGAAAAAGACCGTGTAACAGAATTGATGATCCCTCTTCAGACCTGTTTTAAACTGCAGGGGACTGACAGGACTGGTTATGATTATTTTAATCTTATGATCGATCCTCTTGCAGATGTCAATCAGGCAACAACGGATGTTTTATCTTATTTTGATGAGATGTATGCAAACAACAAAAATTTCCACGTCAGTGCATACAATATGGCATCTGATCTTGGCATGATCAATACGGTACTCAACGTGATCACGATCGCGGTTTCCGGTATTGCAGCGATTTCACTGATCGTGGGTGGTGTCGGCGTTATGAATATCATGCTGGTGTCCATCACGGAGCGTACCAGAGAGATCGGTGTCCGTATGGCGCTTGGTGCCAAAAGACGTACCATCCGTATGCAGTTTGTCATAGAGGCGATCATGCTTTGTCTGATCGGAGGTATCATCGGTATACTGATTGGTATAGGAATCGGGGCACTGCTTGGAAAAGTGGCAGGATTTGTCATTCAGAATATGTACTCTCAGTATGCAAATTATATTATTATGACGGTGCATCCTTCTGTAACGGCGATCATGCTTTCACTGTTCTTCTCTATGCTGACCGGTGTATTTTTCGGATATTATCCGGCGAACAAGGCTTCAAAGATGGAAGTCATCGATGCATTGCGCTATGAGTAAGTACGGAGAAGAGAATCTGGGCGGAAAGTTTTAAATGAATACAGATAAATAGATAGAAAAGAAAAAGTACTGTATATGACAAAAAAGAAAAATGTCAGTATACGGTACTTTTTTTGTAACAGATTTTCCGGATCAATATTTCCGGGCATGGTACATGCGCCTTCCCACATAGAATACAAAAAGAAATATTGTAAAGTATAGCATTCATGCATGATTGCGATGCGTAGATGTTATGCAATATCAATAATCGGGATGGAAGGGAAAAACATGAACCATAACAAAAAGAAAATTTTAAAAGTGACGGCACTGTTTGTTTTTATGTTCTTTTTAGGCTGGGGCGCAGGTTCGCTGCAGAAACAGCAGATGAAAAAAACAGTGGAGACAGTGTCTGTCCAGAATCAGGCAGATAACTGGGGACTGGGCTTTGGAGCGGAGGGAACCCAGCCGACCGGCAATGTGACAGCGGATGAATTAAAAAAATACAACGCATGGTATGTGGGCGATAAAAATAAAAAGACAATTTACCTGACCTTTGACTGCGGGTATGAAAATGGAAATACAGAACCGATCCTGGATGCATTAAAGAAACACAATGCAAAAGCGACCTTTTTTGTCGTGGGACATTTCCTTGAGTCAGCGCCGGATATCGTAAAGCGCATGGAGGAAGAGGGGCATGCCGTTGGCAATCATACTTATCATCATCCGGATATGTCATCCATATCGGATCTGGCTTCATTCCAAAAGGAAATCGATGATGTCGCATCGTTATACCAGTCGATCACGGGCAAAGAAATGATCAAATATTACCGTCCGCCACAGGGAAAATACAGCACGGAAAATCTAAAGATGGCAAAAGAACTCGGATACAATACATTTTTCTGGAGCCTTGCCTATGTGGACTGGAATGTCGATAACCAGCCGACGAAGGAGGAAGCATTTGATAAACTGCTGACCAGGATCCATCCGGGAGCAATCGTTTTGCTGCACAGCACTTCAAAGACGAATGGGGAGATCTTAGATGAACTTTTGACAAAATGGGAGGAGATGGGATATACATTTGCACCGCTTTCGGAACTGATCGCAGAATCCTGACAGAAAAGATCGGGGAAAAATACAAAGGATATGGTGGATAAGACTTGTTTGATGACGGGCGGGAAGGTATAATGGACATAAAGTGCCATGAAAAATGAACAGTTTTCTTAAAATCAGGGAAGAAGATTGTGACTGATAAATGAGCGGCAGGTAAGGATAAGGATGTTATGAAAAGAGCAAAATTAAAAATAGAAATATTGACGGTAATTTTTTGCAGTCTGATATTTGCATTTTCAGAAAAAAACAACAGCATTTATGCGGATGAAGTCCTAACGGATATGGAATTGCCGACAGGACGGCTTTTATTTGAGGAAGAAACCGAAGAGGCGGCTGACGAGGATTATGAATCCATAGAAGAAAGTGATATTGCCGAACAGTCTTTGCTTCGAACGGCAGACATAGCAGCGGACGACTGGAACAAGTATGGAAGCGATTACTTTTATGATCAGTTATCGGACGAAGAAAAAGCGTACTGGAATGCCTTAGATGTCATCTGTGAAAAGTACCTGACGACGGAAACGGATGCTGTGACGACAAAGTCGAGGGCATATCGGATGCAGGCAATTTCTGGAAGCACACTTGCGAAGGCACAGCAGAAAAATGTACTGTTGATGTTTCGGTATTCAAATCCACAATATTATTTTTTGAATGCGACAGTTTATACAATTTCATATTCAAATGATACAATTTCTCTGGTATTCGGTATTTATCCTGCGTTTGAAAACGGTACAGACCGGATGGAAAAGACGGAAAAAGTAAAGGAACAGGTGGATGCCTGGCAGGAGCAGATCGATCAATGCAGTAAAGATTATGAAAAGGTTAAAAAGATACATGATCTGATCTGTGAAAAAGTGTATTATAATCAGGCTCTTGTGAATAGCGATTTTGCAACGGAGAGTACAGAATATTCACAGTCTGTGTACAGCGTTTTCTGTACGGATAAGACTGTCTGTGCCGGATATGCCCAGTCATTTGCAATGATGTGCAATGGCTCAGGAATCGATACGGCGGTGGTGACGAGTTCCAACCATGAATGGAATAAAGTAAAAATATGTAGCTCCTGGTATAATGTGGATTGTACATGGGATGACCAGAGTGATGGTTATTATTATAATTTTTTTGTGAAAAGTGATGAGTTTTATGATACATACAGCAGCTGGTCGAAAACATGTCATACAGAAGAAGATTATTGGGAGGGGTATTTGCCGGTATGTACATTAGATAGTGGAGCTACGCAGACAGATCCTGGAAAAATCCCGATAGAAGGTCATACAATTGTGACAGATGCAGCGGTAGCAGCATCCTGTGAGACGACCGGTCTCACAGAGGGAAGCCACTGCAGTGTCTGTGGGGAAATATTGACAGAACAGACAGTGATTCCGGCAACAGGGCATACACCGGTAAAAGATGCAGCAGTGGCGGCATCCTGTGAGACGACCGGTCTTACGGAAGGAAGTCATTGCAGTGTGTGTAAAACAGTGCTTGTGGCACAGAAAGTAATTCCGGCAGCCGGTCATAAGTGGAGTGAGTACAGAGAGAGCAGAAAAGTGAAACGGAAATGCAGCGTCTGTGGAAAGACGGAAACGGTACGAACCCTTCCGAAAGTAAAGATGGTCCAGCTCTCAAAGACTTCCTATACCTATGACGGAAAGTCACATATGCCGACTGTAAAAGTGACAAACAGTGCCGGAAAGAAGTTGAAAGAGGGAACGGATTATAAAATAAAGAAGCCGTCCGGGCGGAAAAATGCCGGTATCTATACGGTCACGATTGAAATGAAAGGTGATTACACCGGAAAATACCGGAAGACATTCCAGATCATACCGAAAGGAACCGCTATTTCCGGTGTAAAGGCAAAGAAAAAAGCATTTTCGGTGTCCTGGAAGAAGCAGGCAAAACAGACAAGCGGTTACCAGATCCAATATGCAGTGGATGCGAAATTCAAAAAGTCGGTTGTGGCAAAGAACGTCAATAATACCAAAAAGGTAAAACTGGATGTCACAAAATTAAAAGCAAAAAAGAAATATTACATACGCGTCCGCACCTATAAGACTGTAAAAATGAACGGAAAATCCAAAAAGATCTATTCGGGCTGGTCTAAGGTAAAAGCAGTCACTACAAAGAAATAACAAAGATATACCGATCCATTTTACAAAATGTGATATAAGTATAAATAAAAAACGGGAGAAAGAGAAAATGGCAGACAACAGTTTAAAAATCAGTTACAAGATATATTTAGAGGCGGAGGATATTTCGCAGTCACGGATTTCTTCTACGGCATCTTATGTAAGCAATCTGTTTAAGAATTGCACCAATTCCTATTTACAGAAAGCGGAAGTGGACAATGAGAGCGACATGGATGATTTTACGCTTCGTCTGTATATTGACGAAAAGGTAGAGGAAGAAGCGTGCAGTTCACCGGAATGTGCAGAAGGTTTTCTGGAAAATATCGCAGAATTTTTAGATGCGGTTGCAGCAGCACATTCCTATCTGGATATGGAGGGAAGTTTTTCCATTTCCTATCATGGAGTAGAGGATACATTCCGGTTCCGTTCTGAGGCAGGAAGCGATCTGTGCGATATTGAATAAAAACCGAAATAAGAAGGATATAAAAATACCGGCTTGCAAAATCAGATAAAATCTGAGGCTGCAGGCCGGTATTTTTATATCCGTTTCTTTCTATTGTTTATTGTTTGTCTGATTCATCCGGTGGAAAGTCCGGTTTTTTTATGTAAACTTTCTCAATCCGGTTTTTGTCCATCTGTTCGACGCGGAGAAGCACATTGTCATCTGTGATGATGATCTCATTTTTTTCCGGCAGATGATCTAAGAGACCGAGCAGATATCCGCCGATCGTATCATAATCTTCGGAACTGAAATTAAGATCTAACTCATCGCAGAGATCCTGCAGATTGGTGGAACCGGAAACGATAAATTCGCGGTCATTAAGCGGCAGGATCGGATCTTCTTCATCCGTGTCGTATTCATCACGGATCTCACCCACGATCTCCTCTAAGAGATCCTCAAGCGTGATAAGACCGGCAGTTGCACCGTACTCGTCGAGTACGATTGCAAGGGAGATAGATGACTTACGCATCTCAATAAAAAGTTCTGCGGTATTTTTGTGCTCAAAAGTAAAATAAGGTTCACGCATGATATCCCGCACGGAAAAATGCTCCTTGTCCTTGCAGAGGAGAAGATCTTTCATGTTCAGGATACCGATGACGTTATCGGTCGTATCCTCATAGACAGGAAGTCTGGTAAATTTGTCTTCCTGAAAAATATCAATCAGTTCGTCATAAGTATTATTTACATTTGCAAAAGTCATATCAGGTCTTGGAATCATAACTTCCTTTGCCTGCGCATCACCAAAATCAAACAGATTGTTGATCATCTCATGTTCTTCTGATTCGATGACACCGTTTTCTTTGCTGACATCCACGATGGTACGGAGTTCTTCCTCTGTCATCTGATTGTTGTTTGCCTTTGGATCCATATGCAGTAAAAATAAAAAGCCCATGGAAAACTGATTTACCAGAAAAATCACAGGAGTCAGTATTTTCATAAGAAAACCGATGATACCGGAATAGGCGATCGAAATCTGATCCGCATAAAGTGTCGCAAAAGTTTTTGGAGAAATCTCACCAAAGACGAGGATCAGAAATGTAAGGATACCGGTTGCAATACCTGCGCCGACGCTGCCCCAGAGCTTGATTGCAAGCGTGGTTGCCAGTGAGGAGGCGGAGAGATTAACGATGTTGTTGCCGATTAAGATCGCACTGAGCATCTTGTGGGAGTCGTCGGTAATACGAAGTACCTGTTCGGCGCGTTTGTTTCCGTCATCTGCGAGTGTACGCATCCGGATTTTATTTACGGTCGTAAGAGCTGTCTCTGCGGATGAAAAAAAAGCAGAGAGAATCAATAAAATAATTAGAAAAATAATCTGTGATATGGCACTTGCGTCCACGAAAATTCACCTCATTAAAATATAAAATTTTCCGGCACTATAGCAAAAATAGCGCCGGAATGTTTAAAATTTACCATATATTATATCGGAAAGAGGATTATTCGTCAATACTGTAATTCGGAGCCTCTTTGGTGATGTGAATGTCATGTGGATGACTCTCACGGAGAGCTGCTGCGGAGATCTTAACGAATTTGCTCTTCTCTTTCAAGTCCTCGATGGTCGGGCAGCCACAGTAGCCCATACCGGAACGGATACCGCCGACTAACTGGAATACAGTGTCTTCCACGGAACCTTTGTATGCAACACGTCCTTCAACGCCTTCCGGAACCAGTTTCTTCGCACCTTCCTGGAAGTAACGGTCTTTACTGCCGTTTTCCATGGCTGCAAGAGATCCCATACCGCGGTATACTTTGTATTTTCTTCCCTGATACAGTTCAAAAGTCCCCGGAGCTTCGTCACATCCTGCAAACATGCTGCCCATCATACATACATTAGCACCGGCAGCGAGAGCTTTTGTCATGTCTCCGGAATATTTGATACCACCATCTGCAATGATCGGAACACCGAACTCTTTTGCAGCGTTGTAGCAGTCCATGATAGCGGAAACCTGAGGAACACCGATACCTGCAACGATACGGGTGGTACAGATAGAACCAGGTCCGATACCGACTTTGACTGCGTCAGCACCTGCTTTGATCAGATCGCGTGTTGCATCACCGGTAGCAACGTTTCCTGCGATGACCTGCAGATCCGGGTAGGCAGCTTTGATCTTTTTGACTGCCTCTAAGATATTTTTGGAATGTCCATGTGCAGAGTCAACAACGATCACATCAACGTGCGCTTTTACTAAAGCTTCTACACGTTCCATCATGTTTCCTGTGATACCGACACCGGCACCGCAGAGCAGACGGCCTAACTCGTCTTTGGCAGAGAGCGGATATTTGATCTGTTTTTCAATATCTTTGATCGTGATCAGTCCTTTTAAGTGGAAATCCTTATCTACGATCGGAAGTTTTTCTTTTCTTGCTTTTGCGAGGATCTTTTTTGCTTCCTCTAAAGTGATGCCCTCCGGAGCTGTGATCAGATTCTCGGAAGTCATGCTTTCACTGATCTTTTTGGTAAAATCTGTCTCAAATTTTAAATCACGGTTTGTGATGATACCGACTAATTTGCCACCTTCGCAGATCGGCACACCGGAGATGCGGAATTTGCGCATCAGATCTTCGGCATCCTGTAATGTATGATCCGGGGAAAGGTAAAATGGATCCGTGATAACGCCATTTTCAGAACGCTTTACCTTATCTACCTCATCGGCCTGTGCCTGGATCGACATGTTTTTGTGGATAATACCGATACCGCCCTGTCTTGCCATTGCAATGGCCATTCTGTGTTCTGTAACGGTATCCATGGCAGCGCTCATCATAGGAATATTTAAAACGACCTTTTTTGTAAGATGCGTTGTCAGATCAATCATGTTTGGTGTAACTTCTGAATACTGTGGAACTAATAACACATCATCAAAAGTAATACCTTCACCAATAATTGTTCCCATTTTATTTTCCTCACTTTCTTCTTATTGAATTGTATGAAAAAGATATATTAGTTTCTGTATCATAGCAAAAAAAAAATACTCTGTCAATGAGATATAAGTGTGAATTTATAAAA
>OHFO01000279.1_pt1 | contig 14503 bp, 10 predicted proteins | sample 1567541 | NCBI WGS metagenome assembly OHFO01 (sample SAMEA3879595, study PRJEB24766) | human gut metagenome | biome: human-associated habitat; feature: feces | place: USA | collected 1985/1987 | reverse complement strand
ATATTTCAGCTGTGCAAGTTCTACCTGAATCTTACCTTCTCTTGTAAATGCTCTCTTCGCAAAAATATCAAGAATGATCAGCGTGCGGTCCATGACTTTCGTGTCTAACATCTGCTCTAAGTTTTTGAGCTGTGCCGGCGATAACTCATCATCACAGACGATACCGGTGGCACCTAGTTCCGCGATCATGTCGGCGATTTCCTGCACTTTTCCGGTTCCAACATAGGTGCCCGGATGGATCAGTTCACGTTTCTGGATCAGCGTACCGACGGTAACTGCTCCTGCTGTCTTTACAAGTTCTGCTAATTCTGCGACGGAATCTTCCGCATCGTCACCATCCTGTTCGCTGACACCGACTAAAATGACACGCTCTTTTACTTCTTCTATTTTAATGGGTTCTGGCATGTGTTCCTCCCTTGCTGTCTCTAATTCTAATTTCCTGTATCCTGTGAAGAACTGTCTCCCGCAGTATTATCCCCTGTCGAATCACTCTGTGCTGAACGATTCTCCGCAGAACTGTCTCCTGTAGAACTATCATTCGTGGTATCACTTTGTGCAGAGCTATCGTCCGTGGAACTATTTCCCGTAGAGTTTTGCCCTTCATCTGAAGAATCCGTACTTTCTGCATCGCTGCCCGCATCCGTATTCTGGCGGTTCTTTAAAAAGATATATTCTCTCTGCGCCGCCTCATCATCCGAATAAAGGGAAACGTACTGCTGAACGACATCCCACGCAGATGAAAAATCACCGCTGTACTCATAAGCAATGATCTGATTTGACAAAAGCTCCTGCTGATTTGTGACATTATCCATCGCAAGTCCCTGTCTGATATCCTCTAACGCCGCTTCATAGTTGCCTTTTTCCATCTGGATCTCGGCAAGCGCATTCATTGCCACAGAGTCCGCTGTACCACTGTCGACATATGCCTGATAATATTTTTCCGCATTTGCAGAATCTTCTTCCGCTTCATAGACCTGTGCAAGGTAAAGGTTTGCTTTGGCACTGTCCTTTTTGACTGCTCCTTCTAACTCTTTGACTGCATTATCATATTGTCCGAGCAGATAATAAATCCTGCCGCGCCAGGTAAGATTTTCTGCGGAATTTCCCTTGATATCAAACGCTTTGTTTAAATACTCTTCCCCTTCCTCAGTCATATTATTACCGGCAAGGTTCTCATAAATCCCAACATACAGTTCATAATCATCCGGGTTATATTTGACAGCATTGGCAAAATCTTTTTTTGCCGTATCCGTATCCTGCTGCTTTAGACTCAGACATCCATGCAGATAATATGCGTTGCCGTTTTCCTCATCATAATCGATCATCGCCTGATAAGTAGCAAGAGCTCCCTCTATATCTCCACCGGCATACTGTGCTGCCGCCTTATAATAGCAGATGTCGAGTTCTGTATCTGTAATCTTCCCCACACACTGGGATAGTGCGCTGTTAAAAGCAGCCACTGCACCTTCATAATCACCGGACTGCATACTGTTAATCCCAATCTTGCGGAAATCCAGTTCATCTTCTAAGCGCTCATTGGTACATCCGGTAAAAAGTGCAGCAAACAATACTGCCCCTGCAACCATGTATGGCAATCTGTGTTTCTTCATATTATAATAATTCCTTTTCCCTACAATTCTTCAAATACCAGCCGCATATCATACCACACGGCTCCCCCGTGCTTTGACATGGACTTTCCTTCATTTACAAAACCAAATCTCTCATAAAATGGAATAAGACTCTCTTTACACGTTAAAACGATCCCTTTTCGTTCCTGCTCTTTGACATCCGCGATCACGCGCTCCATGAGTTTCGACGCACATCCCATTTTCTGATACTCCGGCAGCGTTGCCACTCCAAAGATCATCTGCCACTGTCCCTCTTCACGGTGCATTGTGGCATCCTCAAACATCTCATCCCGCAGGATTGGAATATCTGTCGTCATTCCATTGATCATGCTTGCCAGTTTCCCGGAATCCTCCAGTAACCAGAAATGATTCGGGAATACGGTCAGGCGTTTTTCAAAAGAATCCTTTTCTGCTGCTTCTTCCGGTGGAAAACACTGTCTTTCCAACTCTGTGACCGCATCTATATCATTTATTGTTGCAAATCTTATGTCCATTGTTTTTGTCTCCATTTTTAATTCTTGCTGCACTTCATTCCGCAGTGCACGTCCGAAAAATCAGAGATTTTCCGGACTGACGGGCTTTCGCCCTATCAACGAAGCAAACAATAAAAAAGTGCCTGCAAGCAGTCATTTTTTATTGTTCACTTCGTTGGCACTGCTCAATGCTTACGCACATTATACCATACCTTTTTGATGTTTTGCATTGATTTTGAAACTTTTTGTGGCTATGCTATATCTAATAGTCAGATGATTCGAATGAATCAAATATTTGCAAAGGAGGATCTGATCTTGAAATTCTTTTCCGGAAAAGAAAAAAAACATACAGCAGAATCTAATGATGATCTCATCGAACGATTGCTGCTTGAGAATTACAACCGCTACTATCATCTTGCATACAGCTATGTACATAATCCCGACGATGCCAGTGACATTGTACAAAACGGAGCCTATCTGGCGATCAAAAACAGTGCTTCCCTAAGGCAGCCGGAATATGCGGCGACCTGGATTTACCGCATCATGTTAAATGAGATTTTTCATCATTTAAAGCGGCCGGATACCATTTCTTACGAGGATTCACTGATCGCAGAGGGAAAACCGGACCAGTATCAGGACTTAGATCTTAGAACTGCGCTCGATTCTTTGTCCCCGGAGGATAAGGCGATCGTGGAACTTCGGTATTTCGAGGACTTAAAAATCGAAGATATCGCCCGCGTCTTAAATGAAAATGTCAATACCATAAAAAGCCGTCTGTACCGCAGTATGCAGAAGTTAAAACTGAAAATGGAGGTAACCGAATGAACACCAATGATTTTTATCAATTAAAAAAATCCTATGACACCTCGCAAATGCCTGAAAAGGAGGTCATAAAAATGAAAGAAAAAATGAATCAGGCGAAAGCCGAGAAGAAGAACAAACACAATAAAACCATTATCACAAGAATCTGGGTTGGCGCTGCCGCAGCAATCGCAGCGTTTGTCATCCTGCCAAATACTTCACCGAGTATCGCCTATGCGATGGAACAGATCCCACTGCTTGGAAATTTGATCGAGGTCGTCACATTCCGCGATTACCAGTACAGCAGCGACAGAAACAACGCCGATGTCAATGTTCCAAAACTGGTACCGGAAACTGTCGCTTCCACTGAAAAAACAACGGAAGACCCGGTTGGGGAAAATTTAAAGAAATCAACCGATGAGATCAATGCGGAGATTGAAAAGATCAGCGACAGCCTGATCGCAGAGTTCAAACAGAACATGAACAACGAAGGTTATCAGGATATCATGATCAAACATGAGGTCATCAACACAACTGACGACTATTTTACCTTAAAACTGATGTGTTATCAGGCTGCCGGAAGCGGTTATGAGATGGATTATTATTACACGATTGATTTAAAGACCGGGGAACGCCTTGCGTTAAAAGATCTTTTTAAAGAGGGATCTGACTATATCACTCCGATCAGTGAAAACATCAAATCCCAGATGCGCGGGCAGATGGATGCCGATGAAAATGTCTCCTACTGGCTGGATGATACGGAAGTTCCTGAATGGAACTTTACCTCCATTAACGATGACACTTCCTTCTATATTAATGCTGACGGAAATCTCGTCATCAGCTTCAACGAGGGCGATGTCGGTCCGATGTCTATGGGTGTTGTGGAATTTACGATCCCGCACGATGTGATCGCCGATATTTTAAAATAAGAAATGTCTATGCAGTAAAGGATCCTGGCATGGTATTTAGCAGTCTCAACTTTATTTTTATTTTTTTGCCATTATTTCTGTTTGCCTATTATGTCACACCTGCTGCTTTCAGAAACAGTACACTCTTTGCAGGGAGCATCCTGTTTTATGCAGTCGGAGTGATCAAACAGCCATATGCACTGTTTCTGTTAATGGTTCTGACCTATCTCAATTATGTGTTCGGAATCCGCCTTTATCAGATACACAATCCAAGAAAAAAGAGACTCTTTTTGACAAAAGTTATTTTTTTCGATTTTTTATGGTTGTTTTTGTTTAAATATTCCAGACATTTATCTCTGCCGCTCGGAATCAGTTTTTATACGTTCCAGCTGACTGCATATCTTTTTGATATCTATTACGGACGTATTTTACCGGAACGGGATTTTGTGACATTCGGCACTTACATCAGCATGTTCCCAAAATTAATTTCCGGACCAATTACCCCGTATGAGATGCTGCGCAGGCAGCTTCACAGTGCAAGACGCTTTCTGCCCGAAAATCTGGCGGAGGGTATGAAACTTTTTATCCGGGGACTTGGCTTAAAAGCGATTCTGGCGAATCAGTTTGGCAGTCTGTGGGCAAATGTTGGCACGATCGGATATGAAAGTATCTCCACGCCGCTTGCATGGCTTGGAATCTACGCATATTCTTTCCAGATTTACTTTGATTTTTATGGTTATTCCCTGATGGCAGCAGGTCTGGGCAGAATGCTTGGTTTTAAGCTTCCCATAAACTTTATGCACCCCTATCTCTCCACAAGCATGACAGAATTCTGGCGGCGCTGGCATATTACACTTGGACAATGGTTTCAGACCTACATCTATATTCCACTTGGCGGCAACCGCACAGGTACCTGCAAATGGATCCGCAACCTGCTTGTCGTGTGGATACTTACCGGAATCTGGCATGGCACAGAATTTCATTTTATTCTGTGGGGATTTTCCCTGTTCGTCATTGTATTGACAGAAAAACTGCTGTTGAAAAAATTGACGGACCGATACGCGCTGGCCGGACATCTTTATATGGCAGTTCTGATCCCATTGTCGTGGATGCTCTTTGGAATCAGTGATCCCGGCAGTATCGAAGTCTACACCCGGAAATTATTTCCATTTTTTTCCGCCGATGATGCCATTATTTATGTGAATGATTTCTGGAAAAATTTAAATGATTTCCGCTTTATCATCCCTGCCGGCTTCCTTTTTTCTACAAGGCTTCCGGTCCGCTTTTTAAAAAAAATCAGGGGCTCTGTGCCAGAAATTTTTGTCTATCTGGCAATTTTCTGGGCTTCTGTTTACTGTATTTACGTTGGCTCTAATGACCCATTTTTATATTTCAGATTTTAACGAAGGAACACTATGCGAAAAAAAATATCTGCCATATTGTTTTATTTTTTCTTTTTGATAAGCTGCCTTCTGATTCCACTCATTTACTTATATGTAACGTTAAACATAAATGCAGCCAAAAATACTTCCTTGTCCGTGTCTTCTGTCTCCGCCGCACAAAAACAGGACACCACGACACCATCGGACACTTCCGGTGCGCCATCTGACAATACAGACCGGCAGGATATCCCGGACACAGAAGTTCCGATGACAGAAATGACCACTGTTGATGCAGATTATTTCGATGACGCTTTAATGATCGGTGATTCCCGCACTGTCGGATTAAAAGAATATGGTACGTTGGGCAATGCCACCTTTTATTGTGATTCGGGTCTCAGTATCTATGATCTGGAAAACAAAAAAATTATGGTGGACGGTATCGGAAAGGTCAGTATCTCTGATCTTTTAGCCAGCCATACCTATCATAAAATATATCTGATGCTCGGCATTAATGAACTTGGCTACGATGTCACACAGACATTTGAAAAATATGCGTCGTTTGTAAATTTTCTGCAAACCATGCAGCCGGATGCGATCATTTATGTGGAAGCAAATCTTCATGTGACTGCACAGCGCTCAGACTCGGATAAGACATTCAATAATGCCAATATCAACGCCTTTAATCAAAAAATTTCGACATTAGCCGATCAACGGACCATTTATTATCTGGACATCAATGAACTTTTTGACGATGCAAACGGCAATCTCGGCACACAGTACAGCAATGATAATGCGCATCCCCTCGGAAAATACTACGCAGTATGGTGTGACTGGTTAATGGAGCACGCCGTTGCCCGTGACGGGAAATCATAACCCCTTGCACCGGTTTTAAAATTTCGTTATAATATTTCCTGCAGATTACGGGGACATGAAACAGCCTGCGCTATCTTTTGTATGGCATCCCCTCAGAAACGGAGATATAGATTTATGAACAAAAAAGATATTTTAGAATTAAAACGGCGTTTTAAGAAAGATGCCTGCACTTTTACAAGACTGTGCGGCTGCTATGTGGATGCCGACCACAATAAGGTAACTTCTTTCGGGGAGACATTTTTAAATCTGGAAGATGAGGAATTTTACAAATACTTAGAGATTGCAAAAAAAGTAATGTCCGGTACGATTGGAAATAACCTTTTAGAGCTGGAATTTCCGACTGCGGAGGAAGCTGCCGGCGGCAGACAGCAGTTTTTGATGGGACTGCGCGAGAGTGCCTTAAAAAATGATGATCTGATGGATGCATTTTATGATCTTGTCATTGACAGCTACGACTATGTCGGAAACTATCTGATCCTTGTATTCCACGATGCCTACGACGTTATGACAAAAACTTCTGATAATAATAAATTAGACGAGTCCGAGGAAGTTTACGAGTATCTGCTCTGCGCGATCTGCCCGGTCAACCTGACCAAACCGGGACTTGGCTACCGTGAGGATGAAAACCGCATCGGACCGCGTATCCGCGACTGGGTCGTTGGAGCTCCGGACACCGGATTTGTTTTCCCTGCTTTTACCGACCGGAGCACGGATATCCACTCTGTCATGTTTTACACCAGAGACACCAAGACACCGCACTCCGAATTTATGGAATCCGGTCTTGGCTGTGGCTCTAAATTTACAGCTACCGAACAGAAACTTACGTTCCAGAGCATTGTAAAAGAAGTCATCGGGGAAGATGATGACAAAAGCGATGCCATTTTCATGGATATCCAGGACAACTTAAATGACCTGATCCCGGTTGCTTTAGAAGATGAACCAGAACCGGAACCGGTTCCTGTCACAAAGAGCACAATCTCTTCCGTACTCGCAGAGAGCGGTGTGACCGAAGAACAGGCAGCTGTGATCGAACAGACCTATGAAAATGTATTTGGAGAAGAAGTCCCGGTCGCAGAACATTTAGTAGATCCGAAACTGGTGGAGGCAAATGCCAGACGCAAAGAAAAATTAGAGTTGGTACAGCAGGTTGAAAATTTGAAACACCAGTTAGAAGAAACACGTGCCCTTCCAGTCGGAGAATCTGATGAGGACGATGTCCCGGCAGTCAAAACCTATGATGTCATTCTGCGCGTCAAACCGGAAAAAGTCGATCAGATCCACTCTCAGGTTATCGACGGTCAGAAATGCCTTGTCATCCCGATGGACGAGGATGAACATGCTGCCGTTAACGGCGTGAACACGACGATCTGACAGTTACATAACAATCCCTTCTAAAAAAGGTGGACAGCTTCCAGAATTGATCCCAGGATCAAATTTCTGCCAGCTGCCCACCTTTTTTTCTGACGATCCGTCTGTCTGTACACTCACTATCCGGTCAAATCCCTTCCTTACGAAAGTCTCTCTCTGATATAATCTTCCATCTTTTCCCTCGGTACTCCAAGTGTCAGCGACAACTCACCATACAGTCCATTTTCGGCCGCTTTCATATAGCGTTCATCCACTGCAGTTGCTTTCTTTCCCTGTGCCAACCGCTCTTTTTTCCGCTGATACAAAGTCTTTACAATGCTCACCCATGCATGATAATCACAGGTACGGAGTGCCTCTTTGTATGTTTCCTCACGCTGTTTGTCATCCGGCACCCACAGAAGTTCAATCTGCGGTAATTCGTCAATCAGCCTCTCTGCCTCTTCTTTTGAAATCGTTCTGCGCATTATAATCTTTTCACTGTCCGTCGGAACATAAATAGTCCCATTCTTATCTCCGACCGGGGCTAAAACGTAATACAGCTTCTCTTTGTCTGCTCCCGACATATCAATATGGGTAATATCCCTGATCTGACAGACACCTTTCGCGCCACACACAACATATTCTCCGATTTCAAACATTCTTCTGATTCTCCTTTCTCCAGTTTCCATTTTAAACGATAACATACAGGTAATTCTCCACCCAGTATTTTTACTATATCATTATTTTCCCCAAAAAGTCAGCAAAATAAGCGTTTTCAAATTATTTTTGTGAAAACTGCAACACATCCGGCTGTACCATATTAGACATATTTTACACAAAACGGGCGGCACAAAACTTTATGCCGCCCGTTCGTGATCCCTGATTTTTCCCTCAATGCCGATACCAGAGGATTATCGCATCTTAGGTCATGTGTCCGTATGTTTCAGGTTTTCAATTATTTAACTTTTACTTTGAATGTTACTTTCTTACCATCTGCTGTCTTAGCTGTGATCTTTACAGTTCCTGCTTTCTTAGCTGTGATCTTACCGCTCTTGCTGATGGTTGCTACTTTCTTATTTGAAGTAGTCCATGTGATCTTCTGGTTTCCGGAAGTAACTTTCTTGCCCTTTGCATCTGTTACAGTTGCTTTTACAGTTGCTTTCTTACCTTTCTTTAAGGTATAGGTCTTACCTGTTACAACCTTCTTGCCTACTTTTAATACAACTTTCTTGGTTGCCTGTTTTACAGTTACCTTAACAGTTGCTTTCTTGCCATCTGCTGTCTTAACTGTGATGGTTGCTTTGCCATTTCCTTTTGCAACGATCTTACCGTTCTTATCTACAGTTGCAACTTTCTTGTTAGAAGAAGACCATGTAACAGTCTTATCTGTTGTGTTTGTCGGATTTACTGTTGCTTTTACTGTCTTAGATGCACCGATAGAAGTTAAAGTTACTTTGCTTGCGCTCAGTTTTACAGAATCAGCTTTTACTGTTGAAACAGTTACTGCGATTGTTGCTGTCTTGCCGTTTGCTGTCTTAGCGGTAACATTTGCAGTTCCTTCTGCGATTGCATAAACCACACCATCAGATGTAACTTTTGCTACTGCTGTGTTGTCGGAAGACCATGTAACATTCTTATCTGCTGCATTTGCAGGAGCTACTGTTGCGCTGACCTGTCTGGATTCACCAACATTGATCTTTAATGCAGTTGTGTTTACAGTTACACCTGTTGCTGCTACTGCATTTACAGTTAATGTTCCATCTACTACTGATGTTACATCGTAGTTTTTCTGATCTTCTACAGTTGCACGGATCTTATATGTACCAACTGCTAAGTTCTTTGTTGACTGAACAGCTTTTCCATCTGTACCTAATACTGCATAAGTAACTTTTGCAGTATCTTTGCCAACTAAACCTTTTACGGTTCCGTCAAGTGCTGCTTCCTGACCCTGCTCGATCGTTACATCTTTTGCAGTTACGGAAAGAGGAGCTTTTGCAACATTTACATTTGCTTTTAATGTTACCTTTGTATCTGTTGTGTAGTTTGGATCAACAACTGAAACAGCTACCTCTTTGCTTGTATAGCTTCCAGCGTCTGCTACTGTGTTATCAACAAATGCAAAATCTAACGCTGCATCAATCTCTGTGTCATTGTAAATGATCTTAGCATCGCTTAACTTCTGACCATAAGTAGCATCCTCAACTTTAAGATTCTTGGAATTTAATCCGGTGATCTCTTTCTGAGCTACTTTGATATCACCGATCTCATAGCTTGTTGTCTCTTTTCCGGCTGTAACCTCTAAGTAGATTCTGTATGTACCAGCATCTAAGTTACCAAGGCTTTCGGAAATTGTTCTTCCACTCTTGAACAGGAAAGCTTCATCTTCATTTACGGATTTCTTTGTGATGTCTTTTGCTTCACCTAAAGACGGTTTATTTGCTACTGTAGTAACCTGTTTGTAATATACACGATAAGCGGAAACATCATCTGCAGTAACCTTTGCGATAGCCTTTACATCTGCTGTAGCACCATAAGTAGCTTCCGTTTTGCTTAAGCCTAAACCTGAAGTAGTAGTATCAACTGTAATCTTAGTAGCCTCAACCGTAACTTTGTTTGTTGATTTTACCAGTTTGCTGTATGCTTCAACCTGAGCATCTGTTGCATCCGGAAGGAAATCTTTTACAGATCCTTTTACATCTGCTGTGATCTCACAATAGTATGTACCTGGGATGTCAGCAAATGTACTTGTCGTATAAGTATCAGATGTTGCACTTTTAATTGCTACATACTTATTCGTTTTCTCATTCAGTTTATACCACTGATAAGAAACAGTATAATTAGCAGTTCCAAGTTTCTTTTCATTGTAAGATGCTTTCAGCGTAAGCGTATCTTTATCTTTAAATTTATCTGCTGTTAAATTTTCAGATTTATTTTCTGCCTTAACATCTGTTAATACAGGCTGTGTGATAGAAACGCCGCTTAAGGATACATATTTATATCCATTTGCATCTGCACCGCTTAATGTGTATACATTTTTTGCGCTGTCTTTCAGAGAATATTTTACCTGATAATTTGCAAGTGTACCGATGTTTGGTGTATCATCAGAGATTGTCTGCCATGCGCCATCTACTTTTTTCTGAATTTCGATGTCAAATTCAGTATCATTTTTTCCAGCTAAGATTTCACTTAATTTTACTCCGGCAGCATAACTGCTCTCCAACTTACCAGTTACCGCAGAAGCATCACGATTGATCACTGCTCTGTTGATTACAACATCGTATGTCTTCTCAACTGTTTTCGCATCCCATTTTGTTTTTCCATCAACCGGTGTAAGACCAGCATCATCACTTAATGTGAAAACAATTGTCAAACCGTTTTTGATTGTCTGGGAATTTTCTGTATTGGTTTTCAAAGAAGCTACAGTTGAAGTCTTATCTACACCGCCAACAGAATCAATTGTTTCTGATGTATCTTTAATGCTGTAAGTACCAATTGTGGTCTTTTTGTTTAATGCAGCCACATAATCTTTGTAGTAATCTTCAAGATCTCCGGCTCCCTCATAAGTAATCTCAGGAAGTTTGGAATCAAATGAAATGCTGTCTGCATTAATTCCCTCTTTTACAGCAACTTTGATTTCGCCAACTTTCTGGGTTCCGTCTGTTGTTGTTGCAGTAATTGTTACCTCTTTCCCAGCCTCTGTTTTAGAAACTGCTGTGATAACAGCTTCATTGTCACCAGTTGCTGTAACTTTTACTTTGCTGGAATCACTGGATGTCCATGTAACCTTTGCATTGGAAACAGTATCACTGCCTGATCCTGCTGCAACTTTTGCTGTCAATGCTTTCTTATCGGTGGTTGCCATCTCTACTGTAGCTGAAATAGCACCGTTTTCATCCTCAATGGAAACACCTGTAGCAAGCTGAACAACTTTAACAGATACTGTTTTTTCATATGTCTTATCTGTCTCTACTGCAGCAGTATCACTGTTATCAATGGTATATACACCGTCTGTTGCTGTGAATGTAAAGACAATCTCTTTTGTAGCTGTTGTAACTGCCTCATCTTTCACAGTCCACTTACCATATGCTTCATCTAACTTATTTGCTGTCTCAAGTGCTGCTGTTACTTCCGGAGCAGCTGTAGTATTTAAAGCAGCTCCATCTTTATTGCTAATGGTAGTAACTTCCGGCACATGAAGTCTGTTTGTTGCGATAGATGCTGCTTCGATAGTAAATGCATCAAGCGCTTTTTCTGCATAATATTCATTTTTCTCGCTTGCATGTGTGAACACTGCTTTTACTTTGTACGTCGTATCTTTCTCTGGTGCAAATACAAATGTACCATCTGCACTGGTTGCAATTGTCGTGTCAACTGTAGATTTTGTTGCAATCAACTCATAGCTTTTTACTGTAAGAGTACCATTAGTTAATTTATCCCCTTTGACAGTTGTTGTTACAGTAACTGTCGCACCTGCTTTTACTGTAGTTGCACTTGTTTTTGTTTCTACAGTAACATCGGAAGAAGCATCCTTCTGTGCACTCTTTGTCACGTCTTCTGAATCTTCTGTTACCTCAACCTCTGCTGCTGTCTCAACCTCTTCTGTTGTTTCAACGTTTAAAGCTTCTGTTGCCGCATCCCCAGCTTCAACATTTGCTACCGGCTCTGCAAATGCTGTAACGCCGTTACCAGTTACCGCTAACGTTGCAGCCATCATTAAGGCTGTTACTTGTTTTGCCCTCATTTTTTTTCCTCACTTTCCATGTGTGTGTGTTCTTCATATGCACGTATTTTCACAGAAAATACATTATGTCTTTATGCATTTAAGACATAACCTCTCTACATATGAGTTTAGTAACATAATACAATATTTTGTTGCATCTATAATCCAAGATTATTAAGCTTTCTACGTTTTTCTTCTACGGTAGACGTTGTATAGATGCGGGTCGTTTCAATGCTCGTATGCCCTAACAGATCTGCAAGCTCTGCAAGGTTTCCATAGCGCTCCATATAGCTGATTGCGAAAAAATGCCGAAAACTATGGGGATGAACCTTTTCTTTTTTAATCCCAACCATATCCCCAAGATATGCGATCATTTTATAAACAGTGATACGGTTGATCGGATCTCCTCCTCTTCCCCGAAATATGATTCCATCATTTTCTTTTTCCTCTCTGCAAAATTTTTTTAATTCACGAATCAGAATATCCGGTAAATAAACATCTCTGATTTTCCCTTTATTATAAACCTGCACTCTTCCGGTCTCTAATGTTTCGACTGTAATATATTGGAGCTCACTGACACGTATTCCGGTAAGTGCCAATGTCCTCATAATATAATAATATTTTTCCCTGCCACTGCGTTTTGCATAATTTAACAATTCCTGATACTCTTTCCGGCTAATGACATTTTCCACACTGCATTTTTTCTGCACTTTTAATGTCTTTATAGATGCCTGCCCGCATTCTAAATATCTTAAATATCGATTTACCGCTATAACATAAAGATTGATCGTCGCAGGAGAAAGGTCCTCCTCCCGTAATTTTTCTCTGTAAAGCATCGTCCGATCTTTTGTAATTTCCTTTCCATTTAAATACCGGACAAATTTTTCCGCCTCCCTCAGATACACCTGCCTGGTCTGTTTCGAAAGTTCACTCTGCTTTAAATATTCTTCATACCCTTCAAACTGTTTCATATGACTACCTCCATTTTCCTAATAGTTTTTCCACAAAATATAAAATTATCATACAGAGGAAAATAACAAAAAAACTGCCGTTTCATGTTGGCTTCATGAAACGGCAGTCCGTCATTGTCTGCACAGTCTAAATGGGTAAAAAGACCACGCATTACCTGCTTGTCACAGGTGTTATATTAAATTAGGGAAAGGAATTAACAAAATGATTTTGTCGTAATTTTATTATCTCTGAACACGTCCGGAAGCATCTCCGCCAGCTAATTTCTTAACTTCGTCAACGCTTACCATGTTGAAGTCACCTTCTACGGAATGTTTCAGACAGCTTGCTGCTACTGCGAACTCGATGGTATCCTGTGGAGCATAATCGTTTAAGCATGCGTAAATTAATCCGCCGCCGAAAGAATCACCGCCACCAACACGGTCAACGATGTGCATTAAATACTCTTTGGAGAAGTAGCTCTGTCCATCCTCGTAAAGCATTGCTGCCCAACGGTTATCATTTGCAGAGATAGATGTTCTTAATGTGATTGCAACTTTCTTGAATCCGAAACGGTCTGTTAATTTCTGTGCAACCTCTTTGTATCCTTCTTTATTTAACTCGCCTGCAGTTACCTCTGTACCTTCAGACTTGATACCGAATACGTCGTTTGCATCTTCCTCGTTGGAGATACATACGTCTACATATTTGCAAAGTTCACCCATAACCTGGCCTGCTTTTTCTTTGGACCATAATTTATTACGGTAGTTTAAGTCGCAGCTTACAGTGATTCCTTTTGCTTTTGCAGCTTTACATGCCTCTAAGCAGATTGCTGCCACATTATCGCCAAGTGCCGGTGTAATTCCGGTAAAGTGGAACCAGTCTGCACCGTCGAAAATTTTATCCCAGTCAAAATCAGCTGTTGTAGCTGTTGCAATGGAAGAACCTGCACGGTCATATACAACTTTGGATGGTCTCTGGCTTGCGCCCTTCTCCAAGAAGTAGATACCAACACGGTCACCACCGCGAACGATGTCAGATGTGTCAACACCATACTGTCTTAACGCATTCACTCCAGCCTGTCCGATCTCATGTGCCGGAAGCTTTGTAACAAAGCTTGCATCCATACCATAGTTTGCTAAGGAAACTGCAACGTTAGCCTCTCCTCCGCCGTATGTTGCGCCGTAGGATGTAGCCTGTACAAAACGATAATATCCTTCCGGTGCAAGACGAAGCATGATCTCACCAAATGTAACAACTTTCTTTGCCATGATTTTAATCCTCCTAAAAATAATGTTTCACATTGTGAAACTGCGTTTCAAAATTTATATTTTTATTATAACACCGAAAAACAGAATGTCAAACATGTTTTTACTTTAATGCAATTTTTATAGGTTCTGTTATTTTTGTTCAAAAAAATTGT
>OHFO01000270.1_pt1 | contig 14833 bp, 10 predicted proteins | sample 1567541 | NCBI WGS metagenome assembly OHFO01 (sample SAMEA3879595, study PRJEB24766) | human gut metagenome | biome: human-associated habitat; feature: feces | place: USA | collected 1985/1987 | reverse complement strand
TCTTTTCCCTCAAGCCGGGAACTTTTTTTCTGGGAACTCATACCAGTATCCTCCTCTGAGAAAATGAAAATGTTGTGTGGTTAGAGTGTTCTAACCACACAACGCATTTTAGCAATTTCATGCCCAATATCCAACCCAAAAGCAATTTCATTCTACCCAAAATCGGTATTTATTTTGGGTATGCAAAGCACCTATTTGATTCGGCTGGCCTCTCGATAATCTTTTGGCATAACTCCATACTTTTTCTTAAATGCAGCAGAAAAGTTGCTGGGCTTTGTATAACCCACAAGAACCGCTATCTGCCCAATGTTCATATTGCTCTCCAATAACAATCCTGCGGCTCGCTCTAACCGCTGCTCAATAACATACGCATGAACCGAAATGCCGTACATCATGGAGAATCCCCTTGATAATTTAGAGACGCTGATTTGAACCTGCCTTGCCAGTCCTTCACAGCTTGGCGCAAAGGCAAGCTCGCTGTCAATGATTCTCTTTGCCTCGATGATGCAATCACGTTCACTTTTTGATATGCAGCAGTATTCCGGCGAGAGGATTCGCAGCTCCAACACTTCGCTCAAATATACTGACAGCAATTCGTGGATTTTGCTTTCCAGAAACAGATACCCAAGCCCACCCCGATAATGTGTAAAGTCTTGTAACTCTGCGAAAATATGCTCCATATAGGGCGTTATGCTCACCTTTGAAATTCCGGTCAGCAGTTTCTTTTCATAGACGGTAATCTCGCCATCCTCGAAGTAGTCCTGTAATAAACGTTTGAAATATGGAACGGGAATTTTGATGTTCTTAAAATAGAAGTCGCTGTTTTGCGCATAACAGAGAGACTCCATTTTCCCGTGTCCACGGTAAATGCAGGATTCTCCCTTTGCAAGACAAGCGCCCTCTCTGCTGCCTGCAATATTCCACGACACGCCGTCGTTCAGGCAGAACAGCATTTGAATATAGTCCTCGCTGTTAATCCCGCGCACATTCATGTCAGAAAAATAATTCATCTTCCAGTCTGAAACAACGGCACCCTGTTTTGTCACCACCTGCGCAATTTGTCCGGTTCCCATATCAGAAGGAATCGGGATCGTTACGGTCTGCGGTGAATTGGAGAGCAGATCCCGATAGAGGTTGTTCATGTATTCGCTTGTCATTGGATGCCCTCCTTTTTTCGGTTAGCAGTGACTAATGTACTAATATAGTTTACACGATTTACGCCTGAAAGTCAATTTTCAGCACGAATGCAAGCTGCTACAGAAAAAATCAGGGACGTTCCCGCAGGGGCAGAGTGCCATGTCGCGCAGTTCGGGTACGACGAGGCGCAGACGCAGACACGGTCAACCGGCCGCGTGCGAGGCGAAGCGTTACGCTATATGCGGCATCGAAAACCACGGCTTCAGAGGGGTTACGAACGGGAGAACAAGAAACTGGCAAGCAATGCAAAGCGGTACCCACTTTGCGAAAACAGACGGATTCCGTTCACACGGAACCCGCCTGTTTCATGCTTGTTGGGGCGCTGCCCCAATCCCCGCAGAACACAGAGTTTGTGTTCTGAAACGATGGATAAATCCATCGGCTGCGCGATTCTGCAAATCGCTTATGGGCAGGCAGCTCAACGCTGCTCCGCCTCTTGTTCCCGTCGTTCATTCGCTTCCTCCTGCTCCTTGTCCAGCTCCAGAATGCGGTCGATATTGGCCTTAGCCGTCAGCAGCTCTTTCATATCCTCGCGGGCTTTTCGGTAGTCGGCGTAGGCGGCTTTCTTCTCCACCAGCAGTTCGGCGTACTCGGTATTCAGCGCCTTGATGGTGGGGAGCTTCTTGAGGCCAAGCCCATCAAAATAGTTCTTTGCGGCCTTGTGCAGCGTGATCTCGCTTTCATGCTCAGCAAGGAATTTCTTAGAGTAACCGGCTTTGCGATAAGCGGCATAGGTATCGCGGCTCTTGGCGTAGTTCACAATATGCTTCCGCAGCACAGCAATCTCGGCCATGCGCGTTTCCGCAGACTTGATCTTTGCGGAAAGGTCGTTGAAACGGGCGGATGCTGCCGCCGCTTTCTCTGCAAGAGCGGTATAATCCAGAAGCTCATTCTCTTGCAGATACGCCACCGTCTGCGCCATCTGCTTGAGGTTAAACAGAGTTGCCCAGCGCGCATATCCAGCACCCTTGCCAGCGCGTAATTTTGCCTGAATGTCAACCAGCAGATTCCCGCTTTTCTTTTCTGGAACGGTGATTTCTGTTCGGCGCTTTCGCGGTGTGTGCGTCTTTTCACCGGCAATCACCGCGCGGAGATCTGCGGGAGTATAGCCGTCACCGAGGGTATCCATGCGAATGGACTTTTTCTGTTCGCCGCCTAACAGGGACGGGACTTTCTTGCCCTTGACCTCATACCCGGCCTGCCGCAGCAGCTCCAGCAGCGCTTCAAAGCTATCGGGCTTTTGTGTCAGCGCATCGTCAATGGCTGTGCAGATTCGCTCCCGGTGGGAGGGCTTCTTTTTGTCGCCCAGCCACTTGTTGTAGCTCTTGCCGTGGCGCTTCGGATTCTCCACGATGGAGCAGCCGTTCTCGATGCAGATGGTATCGTTGAGCCGCCGCACGGCGCGGCTGCTACCCCAAAAGTTTCGGAATTTTCGGGTCTGGCTGAGCGCGGTGGAGTTCCAAATCACATGATTGTGAATATGGGCTTTGTCAATATGGGTGCAGACAATGTAGGCGTGATTGCCTTTGGTGAAGCGCTTGGCCAGCTCACAGCCCAAACGGTTCGCGTCCTCCGGTGTGATCTCGCCGGGGACAAAGGATTGCCGCAGATGGTAGGCAATCACATTATCCTCGCCGCGCACTCTGCCGGTCTTTTGAATGTACTGATTCTTGGTGAAAAGAAACTCGGCGTCGGCGATCCTGCTGTCGCATTGCCAGCTCGTAATCAGCCTGCCGCCGTCCGTCTTTTGCGGATTTTCGGTGTAGTCGATGATGTCGCTGATGGCCTGTCCCACCGTGCGGCCTTTGCCGGTGTGCAGGGGCATCAGGCGCGTGGTTGCCATGGGTGTTCACCTCCTTGAAAAGCAAAACGGCCTGCCGAAGCAGACCGTTTTATTCTTCATTTATCGGATTGATAGCGGATAATCGGAACCTGTTTTACCTTTCCTCCAATGGTTCGTCGTTCCAGAGCAAAGATCATATCAGGGGTGCGTTCGAAAAAGCCTTCGTCCTTTTTCCAGCTCATGCCGCATTTGCAATGCTGCAAGCCTATGAACTGCTGCTTCATCTTTCTGCCGCAGTTCGGGCAGACCTTATTACTGTTTCCCATATTATTCAGCCCGCGCTAATCTATATAGACTGCGGATGGATTCCACGACCGTATGCCACGACAGGTCGGCAGCATAGGAGAACTTCTTCTGATAAGCCCGCCACAGCTTTTCCATATTTGAGTCGGCCTCGACTTCATCAAAGGCCGCAGGCGCGTCGGCAAGATACTTCTCTGTACCGCGTTTCTTGGCCGTTGCAATGAGCGCCGCCCGGAGATCAGCAGGAACGATACTCTGTCCGTGGAGCTGGCTCAGAATGTGCAGATCATAGAAATCTCTCATGCGGGTGTTGGTGGTAACACGGGACACAACGGTTTCCAGCTTCTCGGCCAGAACGGTTTCCAGATTGTACGCCCAAATCTCAATGGAGCGATCCTCCAGCATCAGTTTGAAGCTGTACCGCACTTCGCGGGGCGTGATGGCGTCGCCGGTGGAAATGTCGATCTTGAGCGGCGTTATCACACCGTCAAACTCCGTTTCCATACTGACGCGGATGCCCGGATACTCGGCCTCGTCCATGATCTCGGAAATGCGCTTCACCCGGAACCCCACGCCATCGTCCACCGGTACAGAGATGATGGAGGCAATCATGTTCTCCACGTCCTCGATGCCGACCGTCGCACCCTTTACGGTCGCGTCAATGTCCATCGTGGAGCGGGCGTCAAGGCCGATCATTGCAGCCACCAGCATCCCGCCTTTAAGGATGAACTTGTCCCGATATTCCGAAAGAGAAATGCGCTCCAGAAAGCGCTCCATCATGTAATTGCGCATTAGGATTTGCGCATCTGCGGATTTGTCCTTGGAGAGATTGCGGATCAGGTCTTTGAGCTGCCGTGCAGTCTTAATCATAAGAGTACCTCCAAATACTGCCGAAGCAGTTTTTCAACACGGAACATCTGCGCATAGCGCATCAGCTTCCGCAAGTCCTTGCCTTTTCGTTTTGCGTATTGCTTGAGTGCATCCTGAAAGGTCTGCATCTCGATTCCACTGCGGCTGCGGATCAGATCGCAGATGGTACGCTCCATATCATAGACGGGAACAGGATTCCCGAACGGCGTGTTCATCGTGACGATCCCCACGTCATGCAATTCCTTCTTGATGGTGTAGACCTTGATGCCGTCCGCTTGCAGGCTGGCAGGATTGTAGCCGGTCTTGACCGTGATGGAATAGGGATTCGGCTCCCGGTCCGTCAGGTCATGGAAAAACAATGCACTTTCATGGGAGAATACGGCCTGCGCACAGCGAAGGTGCAGCAGGTACATGGCGTCCGTCCATGCGTCGGGCGAAACATAAACGCCATGCGCTGCCTGCTCCACACCGCGCTGCTTGGCGTAGGCGTAAAACGTGGACTTAGCAATACCGTTTTCCAAAACCTGCGCGGTTTTGACGATCCCATTGTTTTGCTGAAAAAGCAGGTCAAGCCGGTCGTAGGCGGTCATGTTATCACTTCCTTCTTGCTAATATTATATCCGAGATTAGCAAGAAAGTAAACAGGGATTTTAGAAAAGCAAGCCGAGGCGTTCGCCCCGGCTTGCACTTTAACTATGAATGAAGTTTTTCATGGCAGAGTTCACGTCTTGCAGCTTGCCAAGTCCCTGCACAGCCAGCATCGGAAGTCCCATCGGGCTGATCAGAAACGCCAGCACAAGGAGGATGATGCCGTTCTTTACGGAGTAGGTAATCAGCACGGCGAAAGCCAGCAGGGAGAGCAGTCCGCTTGCCAGCTTGAACACGAAGCCGGAACAGGACAGCAGCCCCGCGCACAGCCAAACGAACAGGGACAGGATAAGCGACAGCGGCGCAAAGAGAATTTTCAGGATGAACATTTTGCGGCCTCCTTTTCACAAAGTGCGGTCAGCGCGTCACGCTCTTTGGCGAGCTTTGCTTCTTCCTTTTCGGTCAGATCACGATCTCCACCCGTAATCTCCATCATGCGGAAATTCTCATAGGCATCCAGCAGAGAATCCAACAAATCTTCGGGCGTAGGGCAAAAGTCCACGGTGTTCCAGTCCTGACGGTGGTTGTCAAAACCCATGACCGTGTAGCCTTTGCTGGTCAGGACAACTTCAAAATCCGTATCGCGGTTGAGGTAGTCAGAAAATACCTTCAGCACAATTTCGTTTGTCAGCATACGTTCCGCAGCTCCTTTCCAAGCGGTCAAATCTCTTTCTGATATTAGATTACTTTGCTCATTAGTGTTTTGCAAGGATGCGGCAAAGTCATACGAATAGTTTTCGCCTTTTGCCCGACATCTAACCATATCACATAATCCTTCTTTAGTACAGCTACCTGAACTAATTTGCTCCAGATGGGAAATATAATGTTGGTACAGTTACAGGGACGGGAGGTGTGATACTTGCAGTTGAATGAAGCCGTCAGCAGGCGTTTGGTCGAGCTGATGCAGGAGCGCGGCATGACGCAGTATCAGCTTTATATGAAAAGCGGCGTACCGAAGTCCACCATCGGCAATCTTGTGAACTGCGCATACCCATCCATGAAGCTGCGGATCATACACGAGCTTTGTCAGGGATTGGAGATCGATCTGAGCAGCTTTTTTGCCTCGCCGTTATTCGATGAAAATAATCTGGAACCGTAGAAGCTCCGATGCTGTTTTGCGTCGGGGCTTTTGCTTTTGTACGGACAGGGGCGGCGGAATAACCGCCGCCCCTGCGACTTATTTCAGCGCCGCCAGCGAGGAAACGATTTTCTCTGCCGCCGTCCATATCCGTTCCTGACTTTGCTGAATGTCCTCCAGATCGGTTTCGTAGATGCGGCCTGTTTCGTGGGCGCGGCGGGTGAGTTGGTTGAGGTTGTTGCTGGAATACCGAAGCAGCGACACCAGCTCCCGCAGCTCCGGAAGATCGAGCTTTACCACATATCCGTCAATCGCCATCTTGCGGAGATATGCCGCCATGTTGGTGGTGCCGAACTGCGCCATCTTCGTTTCAATCATTTCCCGCTCCTGCGGTGTAACGCGGAATTTAAGCTGAATGTCCCGTTTGCGCTTTGCCATCGCTCAACGCTCCGGGGATTTGGACTTCGCCGAAATTTTCGGCGAAGTTGTTTCAGGCAGCTTTTTCAGCATATCCCGGACAGAGGTTTTCTGCTGCTCCTGCGCGTAGGCTTTGCGGGTCTGGCTGAGAAACAGATCGACCAAACCGGGATGGCTGCTGACGGCCAGATAGCAGTTGCGGTCAGTACCCCATGCGTCGGGATTGGCGGGGATGGACATGGCGTTTGCCCAAGCCCTGTTGTCGGGAGAATAGCGTCTGTCCCATTCCGCTTGACAGACGGTGATGACAAGGATATGAAATGCGCGGTCATAGCCAAACTGCTGCACCACCTGATCGACTGCCGCTGTATCCAGCCGGTTATCCCGGTAGTGGTCGCGGATGGTGGCTTCGATAGCTTCCTTGCAGGCTACGTTCACCTGATTGGATGCACGGTAGGCCGCAAGCTCGTCATGCTCTCTGGCGTAGGCCGCCGTGTGCTTGTAAACAGGAATATTTTTCATCATCGTGCCTCCATTTCTTTCTTGTGGGGCTTTTCCGGTGCGCCATGAACAGGCGGCGCTTTCAACCTGTCCAGAACGGAAGGCCGCGCCGATTTTGCAATCGCTTGCTCAGGCTGTGGCTGTCCCTTGCCGTCCAGATTCAGCTCCATATCCAACTCAATGAGCCGCGCCGTTTTCACGGCCAGCTCCTGCTCCTGCGGGAACAGCTTACCAACCTCGGTCTTTGCCGCTGCCTGCTGGTTATAGAGGTTTTCAAGCTGCTCCTGAACGCTGCGCAAACGCTCCGGCATTTTATCCAGCGCGTTCTCAATGCGGACAAGGTTGCCTCTGGCATCCGAACCGAGTTCAACGCGATGGGTCATCTGGCCTTTCAGCGTCAGCGTGTACGTTTTCCACATGGAATCAAAAGCAACGGACATGGTAAAGCCGCGATAGCTGCCGATCTGTACCGGGTCTTTGCCCTTGACCTCCTTGCAGGTATCCAGCAACGCGGCACCGGCGTTTTCCTTATCAGTGAGCCGGTCGCCGCGAATCTCCATGCCGACAAAGCCCTCTGCCGGGAGCGGATGCGCCGCGAGGGTCTGCATATCCGCCTCCAGCCCACGAACAAAGCCCTTGTGTTCTTCTATCTTTTCCGGGAAGTATTTCAGCAGACTGTCCTCCAAGCGGAATTGCTTGCTGTTGTGGTCTGCCTTCATAATTTTGAGCTTAGACACCTCAATGTCCAAATCCATACGCTCCTTGATGCGGGGATCACCGGCGCATAGCGCTTTGATCTCCGCAAAGGACAGCGCCGTAGCGTCCACGTCCTCACAGGAGCGAACCGGGGATTTTGAGGTCATGATCTGAGAGATGAATTTCTGCTTGTTCTCAACGGTCTGCCAGAGGTAGGCGTCAAACGTCCCTTCGGTCACATAGCGGCAGACATGAACGAGCTTGTTCTGATTGCCCTGACGCTCAATGCGGCCTTTTCGCTGTGTGAGATCACGGGGACGCCACGGGCAATCCAAATCGTGAAGTGCGACCAAACGATCCTGCACGTTGGTGCCCGCGCCCATCTTGGCCGTGCTGCCCATCAGGACGCGCACTTGACCGCTGCGTACCTTTGCGAACAGTTCCCGCTTTTTGACCTCCGTGTTGGCGTCGTGGATGAACGCGATTTGCTCCGGGGGCATCCCGGCGGCTATGAGCTTTTGACGCACATCCTCATAGACCGTAAACGGCGTGTCAGAGCTTTCTTCCAACGGAATTGCACTCTCCAGCGCACGGATTTCCGGGTTGTCCAGCGTACCGGGGGACGCCTTTGCTGTCCGCTGCGAGGGTGCGGTCTTTGGCGTGGAAATGTCGCAGAACACAAGCTGTGTCAGCTTATCCGCCTCGCCGTCACGCCAGTATTGGAGAATGTTCGCCACGCACTGATTGACCTTGGTGGTTTCCTCGTCGGGGAGCATGGGATTGATGATGCGCTGGTCAAGCCCCAGCTTGCGTCCGTCCGAGGTGATTTTGAGCATATTGTCCACATCCGGGCTGACCGCACCGCTGTGTACCTTGGACGCTCGTTCCGAGAGGGCTTTTACCATGTCCTGCTGGATCTGCGTGGGTTTGGTGGCGATGGTGTGATACGCAACCTCCGGCGTGGGCAAGTGGAGCTGATCCGCCGTTTTGATGTCGGCGACCTCTTTGAACAGATTCATCAATTCGGGCAAGTTGAAAAACTTTGCAAAGCGCGTCCTTGCCCGGTAGCCTGTCCCCTCCGGGGCAAGCTCCAGCGCGGTGGTGGTTTCTCCAAAGCGGCTTGCCCAGCAATCGAAGTGTCCCATACCCATCTCTTGCAGCCGGTCATGCTGCAAATAGCGCTGGATGGTGTAAAGCTCTGTCATGGAGTTGGAAACCGGGGTGCCGGTGGCAAACACCACGCCGCGCCCGCCGGTCAGCTCATCCATGTAGCGGCACTTGGAGAACATATCCGAGGATTTCTGCGCATCGGTGGTGGAAAGCCCTGCCACATTGCGCATCTTCGTATAGAGGAAAAGATTTTTATAATTGTCCGACTCGTCCACAAACATCCTGTCTACGCCAAGTTGTTCAAAGTAAATCACATCATCCTTGCGGTCGCTGGCTTGCAGCTTTTTCAGCCGCGCCTCCAGCCCCTTTTTCGTGCGCTCCAAGCTCTTGATGGTGAAGCTGTTGCCGCCTGCGAGCTTGGTATCCTGAATACCATCGGTGATTTCCTCAATCTGCTGGTGAAGGAGCCGTTCCTGCCGCTCCGGACTGATGGGGATACGCTCAAACTGGCTGTGGCCGATGATAACGGCGTCATAGTCGCCGGTGGCGATACGGGCGCAGAATTTCTTGCGGTTGTGGGTTTCAAAGTCCTTCTTGGTAGTGACAAGGATGTTGGCCGAAGGATAGAGCCGCAGAAACTCGGACGCCCACTGTTCCGTCAGATGGTTCGGCACGACAAAAATGGACTTCTGGCACAGTCCCAATCTCTTAGATTCCATCGCAGAGGCTACCATTTCAAAGGTTTTTCCCGCGCCGACCTCGTGTGCCAGCAGCGTATTCCCGCCGTACAGCACATGGGCGATGGCGTTTTTCTGATGCTCTCGGAGGGTGATTTCCGGGTTCATACCGGAGAAAACGATGTGGCTGCCGTCATACTCGCGGGGACGAGTGCTGTTCATTTCCTCGTTGTACTGCCGTACCAGCGTTTCGCGCCGCTCCGGGTCTTTCCAAATCCAGTCCTTGAACGCATCCCGGATAAGCTGCTGCTTCTGCGCGGCAAGGGTGGTTTCCTTGGCGTTGAGGACACGGCGCTCCCGTCCGTCTGCATCCTCAATGGTATCGTAGATACGAATGTCGCGGAGGTTCAGCGCATCCTCCAGCAGCCGGTAGGCGCTGGCACGGTCTGTGCCGTAGGTGGTGAATGCCGCCACGTCGTTGTAGCGCACCATGCTCTTGCGGGAAACCTGCCATTCTGCGGTGTACGGGACATAGCTGATCTCGATCTGCCCACGCAGATAGCGGGGCGTTTCAAAGGTTTCGTACATGAATTGCTCGATGTATTTCTTGTCAAGCCACGTCGCGCCCAGCCGCACCTCAATTTCACTGGCCTCCAAGTCCTTCGGCTGGGCAGCAATCAGGGCGTCCACATTCCCGGTGAAGAACGGGTTGTGCGCTGCTACGCGCTGCGCGGTGCGGAGCTTCTGCCGGACGTTGCCGGAGAGATATTCGTCCGCCGTCTGCCAGCCCTTCGCCCAATGCTCGCCGCCGTCCTCCAAGTCAAACGGGCCGCTGTTGGGTTCCTTGTAAATGACACCCTTCAAATCCTCAACGATCTGCGGGATTTTCTCGCTGCCGCCCATGAGGGAGGCCATAAAGTCGAGATCGACGCAGGCTTTTTCTCCGATGCAGACAGCAAGGGCTTCGCTGGCGGTATCCACAGAATCTACGCTGCGCTGCTGCTTGATGGTGCGCTTGTGGAACATATCCGCCTTGCGCTCCAGCTTTCCGTCGTCGTCCAGCACTTCCAGTGAACACAGGAGATAGTAAGAGGAATCGTCAGAGAACGCAAGGCGGTTCGCACGGTCATTGATCAGGCCGTGTTTTGCGGAGAACGCATCATAGAGGCGGTTTAGCTCGGTCTGCGCTTCCTGAATCCGGCTTTCTGCGCTGTACTCGTCCATTTGCAGGGCAATCAGCTCATTCACGCAATCCCGCAGCGCGACCATGCCCTTGACACGCTCGGCGGCGGTGGCGTTCAGCTCCGGTTTGACCATGCGGCTGTTTTCCCGGTAGTACACCTCGCCGTCCACCACGGTGTAGGAGTAGTTTTTCACATTGGGGTCTGCGGGGATAGACGTGTCGATCTGTTCGCCCTCGCCCAGCTCTGGCAGTTCCGCCTCCTGATAGGTGCCGCGAATGTTTTTCACGGCATCATGGAGCTGATCTGCAAGTGCCAGCCCCTCAATGGGGACAACGGTGAAATCCTGCTTGCCGTATTGGGTGCTTTCGGAGGTCTGCCTGCCGAGGATCATCTCCGGGTGGTCAACAAAATAGCGGTTGATGGCAAAGCCATCCTCGTTCTGGCCGAGGTGTACCCAATCCGGTTCGATCTCAATGGGACGGTCACGCTTTTGGAGAAAGAGAATGTCCGAAACCACATCCGTACCGGCGTTGGCGCGGAACGCATTGTTGGGCAGACGAATGGCACCCAGCAGCTCCGCCCGCTGCGCGATGTACCTGCGGACTTCGGGCGATTGCTTGTCCATCGTGTAGCGGGAGGTCACAAACGCGATCACGCCGCCCGGACGCACTTGGTCGAGGGTTTTGGCAAAGAAGTAGTCGTGAATGGAAAAACCGAGCTTGTTATAAGCCCGGTCATCTACCTGATATTGTCCGAACGGGACGTTGCCCACGGCAAGGTCATAGAAGTCTTTTCTGTCCGTTGTCTCAAAGCCCGCGATGGTAATGTCCGCCTTGGGATAAAGCTGCTTGGCAATACGTCCGGTGATGCTGTCCAGCTCCACGCCGTAGAGCTTGCTGCCCTGCATCTGCTCCGGCAGCAGGCCAAAAAAGTTGCCGACGCCCATAGACGGCTCAAGAATGTTACCGCTCTGGAAGCCCATATTGCCGACCGCTTCATAGATCGCCTTGATGACGGTGGGACTGGTGTAATGGGCATTCAGCGTGGACGCTCTGGCAGCGGCATATTCCTCCGGGGAAAGTGTGGCGTAAAGCTCTGCAAACTCGTCTGCCCAATTTGGCTTATTTTCATCGAACGCATCAGCCAAACCGCCCCAGCCGACATAGCGGGAGAGGATTTCCTGCTGCTCCGGGCTGGCCTGTAAGCCCTCAAACTCCAGCTCTTGCAGGAGGCGGATCGCCGCCATATTTGCCCGAAACTTTGCTTTTGCGCCGCCGACGCCGAGGGCATCATCGGTGATGTGGAAATTCTGCGCGTCGCGGTGGCTTGCCGCCTTGAAGTCAGCGTAAGCGGCCTGCTCCGCAGCGGCAACGCTGGGAAAGCCCTGCCACTCGCCGTCAACGGGGATAGATACCGCAGGACGGTGTGCGGGAGGCTCGTCGATCTCAGCCTGTGAGATGGCATCATCAAAATCAGGCACAAACTCGCCCATTTCCGAGAGTGCCGCGCGCCCTTCCTGCTCCAGAATCAGCCTTTCTTCATCGCTCATGGCGGGCGGTTCAGGCTCGGCGGGTTCCGCAGAGGGCGGGTCATGCTCCGGTTCCGGGATGTGCAGCGTTTGGATTTCTATGTCGTAGGGCAAGTGCGTTTTCTCGGCAGGATAGAACGCGACGGGTTTGGTGACAGGCTGCGGCTGCTCCCGTTCCTGCTCTTCAACAAACGAGCGTATAAACGCAATGTGTTCAGCGCGGAAGATGGGAAAGCCCTGCCTGTTTTGAAAAGTCACATCGCGCAGAGATACTTCATCCGTGCCGAAATTTACGCTGTCAATGACAAACTTCCGTCCGTCAATCTCCAGCTCCATGCCAATGGGGATATACTCCTTGGCATCGGCCTCGTTGATAACATCATAGCCGTCGGTTTCATTTGGCTGCGCAAACACGAAGCTGTGTCCATGCTCCAGCAGCCGCTTTGCGCCGCTTGCCCATTGTCCAAAATCATAGCCGGTCACAGAGGTTTCGCCCATACCGGGAATATCGCGTTGCAGCAGGCGGCGATTCAAAGCGCTGGCGGCTCGTTTTGCATCCGCGCCATAAAAAAGCAGCCGTTCTCCGACACGGACACCGATGAGCTTTTCGGGATGCTCTGCACGAAGCGCCTGATATGCCGAAATATTCGGCGCAAGCTCACGACCCTGATCTGCAATTCGTGTGAGGACAGCAGAAACCGGTTCGGTTCTGTGTTCCGGCTCGTGATTGCTCTCGCTGGAGGATGAAACGACGCTGAGATGCGCGACAGTTTCATCTGCGGAATCAACATTATAGAGCTTACCATCAATTTCCACGCGCTGCCCCATAAGGGTTTGAACCGCTTGCGGCGTCTCCGGGGTTGGCTGTTCTGTGTGCTGCGCCGCAATGACGCGCTGCGGCTCCGGTTCAGAAACCTCGAAATATCTGGTGTCGAGGTAGCGTTCAAAGGAATTGCGGTCGATGCTGACCGGCTCCTGTCCGGGTGCGTTCGGTAACGTGTGCCAGACGTGATCTTCATCTACACGCGCGATAGCGCCGACTGCTGCTATGTGGTCTAACTCTATGGATGAAATACGATCTCCAATATGATAAGTATAGCCAAGCGGTGTTGTAAACGCCGGAGGGGATAGCTCAATTCCCATATCCCGTTTGATGCCATCCAAGTAAGCAATGGCGTTATTCTGTTCTGCAAAGCGGAGCGTTTGTTCCCCGTCTCCGCAGAACCGTTCCAACACCTCATCCCAAATGCCGGTAATTCCGCCCTCGCCGGGATGCAGACGAATGGAGTATCGGTCAGGTGAAAATAACCGCAGTCGCTCATTCTCATCATAAAATTTATTCTCGCGGATGAGCTGTGCCAACCGCCGCTGTACCTGCGCCCATGTGAGCGTCACCGGCTCGGCGTTTCCTACATGGATATACATGGGGGTTTTGCTATCTTCCCAGCCATATTTTGCAGCCAGCCATGCGGCGGTGCTGCGTTCTCGCCCATGCGCCTGCATATATAGTGCGACTTCCTGCTTGCCCTTTAGGTTGTCGTGCCAATCCAGAAGCGCGTTGTCAATGTCCTCCTGTGTGATCTGATAGGGAGAGGGTGCGACCGTCGCTGCCAGCGTGGGATACAGTTCCTCCAAAAGCTCCTGATGCAGCCGGTTATGGAACGCGGGCATATCAAAGTACAGGCAGACAAGCTGGAGATCATCAGATGCCATGACAATACGACGGATAGCGTCCGCGCCCTCCAGATAAGCGTTCTGGCGGTCTGAATTGCGGCAGGCATTGACAAAAGCCGTATCTTTGGAAAGCGAGTTGCCGACGGTCAGCTTGTACCCGTCAAACAGCTCTCGCACGGTAGGCTGTGGTGGCAGCTCGGCGGCGGGGTCGCGGAACACCCGCGTCCCATCCGCGCCGAACTCCGCTTCATAGGCATTGATGGCCTGTTCTGCCTCGTGGTCGATGGACGGAAGCGTATATGCCGTGTGTTTATGGCTGGAATCGCCAATGCGCGAAATTGTTACATCATGCTTTTCCCGCAGCTTTTCAACGTATTTCTCCAAATCCTTTGCAGGGAAGCCGCACATGGTAACACGGCCTACTCCCTCCAAATTGCGGCGCGTCAGCTCAAGGCTGAGATCATCTACAACTGCCCGCGCATCCTCGCCATACAGCTCGAAGAAGTCCCCAACCTGATACAGCACAATTTCATCGGGGTGCGCCGCCTTTACGTCGTTATAGTCGTTATAAACCGCGTTCCGCATGGCGTCCTGCGCCATTTCCTTGTCATAGGCTGCCTGCTCATCCGGCGTAAGGTAGCGGTTCAACCGAACCAGCTCCGAGATGCGCGAAGCGACCTTGTTCCAATTCATCTGAATGTCTGCACAGCCGTTCTTTTTCAGCACAATGCCTTTGCTGCCGTGATCTTCATAGCTGCCGCTTTCTCTGGATACAGCATGGGTGCGTCCTCCGATGCCGTATTCCTTTTTCAGAAAATCAGCGCTCTCTTTTGTCGTGTGCGGAGTCTGGAAAAACTCATGGATGCGGGTCTTTCCACCCTCAAAGCCGCTTCCATTTGCAAGAGAAGCCGCAATTTCATCTTCAGTGATAAACCGGCCCGTCTTCGGAACAGCCGCCATATCGGAGTGATATTCTTTGCGCGGCAATGACAGATCTTCCATACGTGTAAGAAGCGCCTGCGGACGGTGGAAATGGAAACGCAGAAGCTCCCGGTTCTCACGGTATGCGTCAAGAAATACTCTGTGTTCCGCCAGAAGCCTTTCCCGAAACTCCGGATTCAGCAGATCATCCGTCAGGCGCTCCGTTTCCTCTGGAAAGCTGGTGCT
>OHFO01000254.1_pt1 | contig 15386 bp, 10 predicted proteins | sample 1567541 | NCBI WGS metagenome assembly OHFO01 (sample SAMEA3879595, study PRJEB24766) | human gut metagenome | biome: human-associated habitat; feature: feces | place: USA | collected 1985/1987 | reverse complement strand
GCGGGGCAGGTGCTACCTGCGGATGAATCAGCTCGGTTCGATATGCCATCTTGGCAACCTCTTCAAGAACCACCGCATTGTGGATGGCCTCCTTTGCATCCTTGCCCCAGGAAAAAGGACCATGATTCTTGCACAACACTGCAGGAACTGCCATTACATCCTTCTTCATGCGTTTAAATTCCGAAACAATCAGGTGTCCGGTATTTTCTTCGTAAGCAGAGTTAATCTCTTCCTTCGTCAGACATCTCACACAGGGGATTTCTCCGTAGAAATAATCCGCATGAGTCGTACCATAACAGGGAATTGGGTCTATGTCAATACTTTGGACACAAAAAGTTGAACTTTTCTCCCAGCATAACATATGCCGAGAGAATTATTTCTTAGGCTGCTAGAGCCTCATCTTCAACCTGTTGTGGTGTCTTGTAATCAAGAGCACTATGGCGCCTTTTTCGGTTGTAGAATGACTCTATATATTCAAAGAGTGCTGATTTAGCCTCCTCAAATGTGTAATATGTAGTTGTGTATACTTCTTCCTTTTTTAATACAGAATGGAAGGATTCGATGCAGGCATTATCATAGGGGTTACCCTTCCTGCTGAATGAATGTAGCATTCCCTGATCCTGTAAGTATTTCTCGAATTTTTCACTGGTATACTGGCTTCCTAGATCACTATGAAGCACTATTCCCGTTGTATCAGGGATATTAAGGCATGCATTCTTTACAGCCTGTGTGGCAAGCTCAGATGTTATATTTTTACCATATGCCCATCCTATGATTTTGCGATCATATAAGTCCATTACGGATGCAAGATAAGTATCATTACCTTGTCCCTTGAACACTTCCATATCAGTAAAAAGGACATCCCCTGACCTGTAAAATCTACAGTTCCGGAATGTCTTTTTTTCCATACTTCACTATATTTTTAACACATGATACTGCTTATCCACAATCTATATGATTCCAAAATGTCTAAATGCCTGCATAATCGCATCTTCCTTCTCCGGTGTACACTGTGGCTGTCTCGCATTCTCTGATTTAGCCGGATTGAAGTTCTCACCGACATCTAATCCACACTTCTTCTTAATCTGTGCGATATACAGTGATAAAACCTTAAGTCCTGTCTGTTCAAGTACATATGCCTTTATCTACTCATATGTCGCTTTTCCTTTGAATTCAGATAAATCCATATCCTCCAGAGAGAAGTCCACCTTCACTTTTCTGCGGTCGACCATTCTCCGTTCCACTTCGGTCCGCGCTGAGCAAAGAGCCACCGGACCTTTAGCGCCTTGGAAAGTAAGACAACCGTCTCCACATGGCACGATACCTTCTGATTGATGTCAGGTATTGTGCCCGTTTGCGGAAACATATCCGATCAAAACGGAAACAGGTCCACACCTCTGACATTGCGCATTCGCAGATGCAAACAGATGCAATCTGTGGCAAAATTGACATCCATATCACGGTCTTAACCACCCCAGTCTATGGGAACAAATCTGTATAAGGCCTTTGCTATCTATATAATGCAAGGCGTTTTTACATTGCTACCGCCTGCCACTGTCTCGACCTGGTATCCGGTCATTATTTTATCGGTATTACATATGCCCTAGCTTCCATTAGATTTGAACTATCCGGAAATTCCGAATAGTTCATTTACACTGATTTGCGAATTGGGTAGATACTGTTTTTCCAATTTCGCCCTGTGAATAACCGCTACCAGCAGTTATCCAAAATTATCGGATAACTGACCACTCTTGTAATTATGAGTTATTCGAATTTTTCGAATAACTGAATCCTGTTGCAGTTAAATGCTATAAATAAACCTTTCCTTATTTTTCAAGCAATTTTATCATTCGCTGAACAATACGTTCAACCTGTCCGGATTCCACTCTCTATTCAAAAGCGCCATTACAAAAAATAATCTTCTCGCAATAGCATCGTCAACAAAGCTGAAACACAAATCATAATCAGCGCATTCCAGGCGTTTTAACTCTTCATTACAATTTGTAGGCTCTGTGGTCATATAATCCCTGTAGTTTGTTTTTAGGTCACCAGTCTCTTCAAGCACCTCATAGCCATTGCATTAATATCATTACTCACGGACGAATAGACCTCCTTCTTCAAACGCAACATAATTACCATCATTCATGTCTTATAAGACCTCTCTTCGTGTCCTTATATTTTTCACGTAATGACGGAATATTTACATCAGTACTTAATACTTCACGCACGACGCCCCATAGACCACCTTTTTCATCCGGAAAGCTATCCATATACTGGTTGAATGGGAGCCCCATCACGAACTTCGCCTGATCCTCGATGCCTCTTCCTGGAACGCCATAATCCAGTATAGGAGGCAGCCCTGTTTTGATATCTTTTCCAAGAATAATCACTCCTGATGCCGGTGCTCCCCCAAGCATTGTCATGCTTATTGCAAGATCAATCATTTTATCATCAAGGCTAATCCACGAATGATCAAAATACAATCCTTGACCAAACACCTCACCTATACATAGCTTAGGTTTGTATCCGAGCTCAGACAGGCAAACGTATAACGCAGCACATGAAGCGTGGCAGGCACCCCACCATTGCTTTCTCTCCATGTACCTATACATATTTGCAAGCACATTCCCGATATCTTCATTATATCCGCTCTCTGTAACCGCTTGTTTTATACGGTCAGGGATGCTCATTGTTTCCTTTCTGAGACAACAATTCTTATATTTCTTTCCGCTTCCACATGGACACGGATCATTTCTTCCTATTTTCATCATGCGCTCCTTCTTTATTGCTTTATAAACGGCACAATCACATCGTAGAACTTCTTCGTCCAGTCGGCGTGGAAGTTTGCCATCTGGAGCCAGTCGGTCTCATTTTCAATGCTGACGTTATTCAGCTGAATGAAAACCTTGGACGATTTGATATCGTCACCACGGTTCCACTGGAGCGTCGTGCCCAACGCTGATTCTATTTCCGCTTTATGTGTGTACAGGCTATCGAAGGCGTCCTTGTTTTCTTGCTTATTTTCTCTGCCAAATACGACCTCTGTCCGTGCTGCATCATAGTTTGCTACGCAGCATAGATAAAAACCGCCGATACCGAAGGAGCCATTGATCCAGTTATCCCTTGACGGATTAACATTGGAGAAAGAACCGTCCTCACCGTGCGCTTTCTGGATAATTGGAAGCGCACACGTCCAGTATTTTCTCCGGAGCTCGTAACGGCTGCCCGGCTCATCCTCATTGGCCTCATTTTCATCACGTAGATAAAAAACTAAATCAGAAGGATCTTCATTGTACAGTTTGAAGAGGCGACCAAGGACAGACAGTTTGCTCTGAGTGCTGGTGTTTGTCCACACATAGATGCCATCACCGATTTCCACTGACTTCGTGAATACATCCGGATTAGTGTTGAAGTGAAGAGCAATATTTTCCTCCTCCGACATGGCCAGCTTTGTGATAATAGCCTTGTCCTCGGCATACAGAATCTGAATAACCTTCTGGAACATCTCAACCCAGCTCGTTACCGGCTGTTCAGTGTTCTTAAAGGTGAATTTTGCAATCAGTCGTCCGGTCAGCTCGTCCTCATCTTCAAGCGTATAAGTATCAAGCTGTTTTTCTTCCGGTTTGTATTCTGTGACAGGTGCTGCCCAGATTGAAAGAGCCCGACCCATGAGATATTCGCTGCGTTCCTCCAGTTCTGCCAGCGTCCACTTGTTCTTCTTGGCAATCCAGGTATTCATGCGGATACCACTATCATCAAAGCCATTCTGCATGGTTTTCTTTTCGGTGAATGAGCTGTTGCTGTACTTCGAGTTATAGGCCGTCAGTGTAAGATTTGCCATACGATGTAGCCACTCTTCATGTATCTGCTCATAATCATCACCCAGTTCTTTCTGCCATACTGGTGTCAGATGCTGAGGCATGATGTGCTCAATGGAATAGGTGCCGTCATCACAGTGGCGGTATACATCCTTATCCTCCGAAGTGCCGAAATTCTCGAAGCGCTCAAGGAGGTAAATCTTATTCTTACTGTTCATCAGATAAACTGGACGTTCCTCAAATGCCACCTTAAACTCCACATCGTCCGGGAAGCGGGCACGCTCCTTCTTTGAGAGAAGCGCATACTTGAACTTCTCGACATAGTCATCCTCGGTGCCGTCGTACCGGACGATTTCCCGGTGTAGCATGAGAAAAATCTTATTCAGAGCATTTGTTGGCAGATCACACATCGTCCTGCGGAACAGATAGCTCTCTGTCGTCAGGAAAATCTCCGTGACCTGTGTTAAAGTCAGTTTGCTTTCATTATATAGGCGAAGCACCTCGAGGAAGTACGGCCTTGTTACCGTAGTCTCCAGACGGTTCAGTCGGTCAATACAAGCGTCAAGGGCAGTACTTCCAGAATTACCATCAAGAAGAATCTGGTACCGCTTTGCATAGGCTAGCATCTCAGCGAGCAACGGTTCGGCGTCAATCTTGCTGAGCTCCACAAAGTCCTTAAAATTGATGTAGATTTTCTTCTGCTGCGGGATGGCCTGCTGCTTTACACTCAGGTAATCCCGAATGAAGGCACTTACATCATATTTCGTGCAAACCTCGATCTTATTCCAGTATTTCTCGTAGTAGGCCTCTTGCTCCTTGGGCGGTAAGCCCATCAAAATAAAGTTCCTGATCTTGTCGCCTTCGCTGAGGTCAAGGCCGGTCGAGTTTAGGCTCTCGAAAATGAGCTGAGGATTGTCATCCATATCCAGACGGATATTTATAATCTCCAAACAGCAAATCGCATCATAAAGCTGGTCGATGGTGATTTCCTGCTTCTGAATCCGGTCATAGAAATAATCGTAGTTCACGGTCAGATTTGACTCGCGGATATGCTCCGTCGGATCAGAGAACAGCTTTCCAAAGGCGGTCTGGTCATTCTTTACTGGTTTGAGTTTGATACGAGTATCCTCCGGCTTCCACTTATCCACAAGGTATTCCTCAAAAATCCGCTGCTTCAGATTAGCGGTCTCCGGCACAATGACACCCTTATCAATCAGGTTATACATGGCAAGAAATAAAAGCGATACAGTCGTAAGACGCTGCTGGCCGTCGATAATCAGGAACTCCTCATTGTGGCCGTCCGGATTATAAACGGAAACGAGGCTCCCAAAGAAGTGACTCTTCCGGTGCCCCTTGATGATTTTTACAAGGTCATCGTACAGCTGCTTGCAGTTTTCTGTCTTCCAGTCATAATTTCTCTGATACACCGGGATGACAAAGCGCTTGTCAGAGCCTTCCATGTATTTTACGAATTTACATTCTGAACCTTTCATTCTATATCACCCCTTGTATTACTGAAGATCGGGATCGCTCCCCAGAGGAGTAATTCCGTTTTCTTTAAGCATTTCATTTATTTCATAAATTGAATTCTCTGCACAGGCTCCCATTACGCATTGATAAACGTATCCTTCGCCCTTCAATGAATTTAATTTAAAGTCAGTTTTACCAAGAAACATTTCAGCCTCCGGCAGTGGCAGCTTTAATCCTACGCATAACGCCAGAACTGTCTGTACAGATGTTGGATACTCTTCATCATTTCTCAAACGCTGGATGGTCTTTTCTCCTACGAGCGAACGGTCTGCTAACTGTTTATTTGAGAGCTTTCTTTCTTTTTGTAAAGCTACCAGCGTTTCGGCAAAGGAACCGGGATATTTTCGCAGGGCTTCTGACCGACGCTTGGCGTTCTGAATCTGGTCGAGTAGCGTTCGGTTATGCGTGTTTAGTTCAAAGGAATACTCAACCTGATTTTCAACAGGAGCGGCGTTCCGCATGAACTGCGTGTAATACTTCACCCCTTGATATTTCGATTGATAGCTATACCCCTTCGAGAAAACAACGCAGCACTCATCCATGTGTGTGAGTGCATATTCTGACAGTGTCGCATTTCCGGCCTGATTCCTCGCTATATATTTCTCATTGTTGAGAACGAGGTGACGATCCGTAAAAACAAACTGACCGCTGTCAATTAGTTTTTTAAACTCGCGGTCGAAACAGTAAGCCTTAAACAAATCGGCATAAGGAATAGTGAATGTCTGATTCTTACCCAAGGCACCTGCTTCAAATGAATATCCACGAACATACTGACCATCTACAAACGGATATGCACCTTCGGCTTTGGAATACCCCAGATCCATCAAACGAACCTTTGCGGCCTGTCTTGACACATCGAACAGCTCCGCCAGTTCATCAATGACATTCTCATAGGCTGTAATGCTCGCATCATCAACCCCGCCATAAGTTGCAAGAAGCTGATTTGCCTTCATGCGCGTCATTTTTGCGGGCATCAAGATTCTCGAAGCAACGCCTTTGGCTTGCCACTCCATCCAGTCTACAGCCTTCCATTTATCTGAATCAGTGTTGTTTGCAGCTATTTGGCACTGAATAGCCTTTCCAAGATTATCGTTAGCACCTATCATTTTCATCAACACATGATATGGCTGATGACGGTGCCAGTGAAAACACTCATGTGTCAGCGTAGTACGCTTTGTTCCTACAGATCTCTCATAGGAGACACGCGGATCAAGGTATACGGTTCCGCGTTTAGCATTGCGAATTGTAATCTTCCTGTGCTTATCGAGAACATTCCCGTTATCAAATATGATTGTCCCAAAATAAGTAAGATCATCCGATAGAGGTACATCCTCGATAACCTGTAGTTTCATATCGCTGGCTATCGTCTCAATTGGAATCCTCATCGGTTTATCCAACGCAGCCGGACAATACCTTGTCAGGAACTTCTCAGCTTCGTCTTCAAACTGGTCACGTGAGATAATAGGTACCAGCTCTCCGGACAGGCGGTCATTATCAGATTCCTCTTGCGGCTCACAATTACCAACAGACATAATCCGGAACCCGCTCATATCAATGCCAAGAGTAACCTGACAATGAATCTTAAGCCAGCGCTCATTAAAATATCCCTTGTGAGAAGCGGACGGCATTTCGACATCGCATGATGTAATTACATCGAATGCAATCACGCCATCTTCTGGCTGTTCAATATGGATAACATTCTCGATTTCCATATCAACGACCGACAGCCTTTTCGTGTCACCAGAACGCTCCTCTTGAATATAAGCTATGGCCGCATCCCGGATATCGTCATAACGAGATTGGTCAATCAGTTTCTGCAGTGGGCTTTCATCCTGTGCTTCATAGTAGTCCAGCCTGCTGTCATTGAGTTCTTTACGAATTTCACGCCAATTAGGCATGCACTTATCCATGTGAGCGATAAATATAGCGTCATGCTTTCTTGTGATTAAATGTGTAAGCTCATGTAAAATAATATAGTCAAGGCAGGCATACGGTTTCTGGGCGAGCTGCAGGTTAAACCACAGCTTCTTTTTACCTGTACTGCAGGCACCCCATTTTGTAACCATATATTTTGTTTGCCAAGAATCACATTTAAGTCCTGTCTGCGCCTCCCACTTAGGCAGACGCTTTTCTATTTCTTCCTTCAGAATCTTTCGATATTCTTCTTTCACATAAGCATCTCGCTGTTTCACGGTACTCTTGGCGCTCATGGATAAAACAATATTTTGATTCTGAATCTCGAAGCTGTTCTTTTGATTGTCAGGCTTAAAGACAAGAAAGTACTGCTTTCCCCATATATACATCGTCTCACCTGAAACATACTGCCGCTTCGATGCTCTTGGCTGATCCTGAAACTGCGCGATAGCCCTCTTGATAAAGCCCAGCTGAGTTCTGGCATAAGCCTCTATAGCTTTATCGTCCACGGATAAAGGCGCAGAAATTACCACATGTCCACCCGGCGGCTTCACCTGAAGGTACATATTTTTTATATTCTTTTTTTGCACATCAATTGGGATACCGGAAATGACAATGCGCATTAAAACTCCTCCTGCTTCTCAATGATCTTATAGATGCGCTCCACTTCAGAGTCATCACCCAAAATCTCATAGAGTGCTTTCTTTATTCTTCGTATTACTACCTGATTATCTCTGAACCCAAACAGTGCCTGCTTTTTCACAGCTTTGTGGATTCTGATAGCAAGTTTCTCATCTTCTCCAGTGTTATCATAAATAGCCATGAGGGCTTTACTCTTGCGGATACTTTCCGGATATTTGTCGTTATCCTCTGGGCAATCAACATCCTTGGCCAGCTTTATATATTTCTCAAGCATCTCAGCGTAGTCAAGAACTCCCTGCTTACGCTCTTCAATGAGCTTATCAAGGATTTCTGACATCTTTGCATAATAGCGTGGATTGACTGTGACCTTTTCGATAACCTTCTTACGGATGTTATTCTCGATTGCCTCTGCCGCACCTTCCTTGTGGCCGCTATCACCTTCACCGGTAAGTGTCTCACCCTGCTTTGCTACGAAATCCAATAGGGTAAGATCATCAAAATCGCCAATCTTCTCGGCATCTGCGGCCGTGATGTAGTTATCGATCATCTTTCTCATATCAGGTTCATATGCCTTCAAATCGAGAAAGTCTCCACTGGCCGTACCGATAGTTTTCTTCAACTCGATGTAGAAAGTGACCTTCTTATCATATTCATTCAATTTGCCAGATGAGATGTCATCAATCAGATATGGTTTTGCTTCTGCGAAGGCTCTGACAAGACTGCTCACAAGACGATAGAGTTTTTCTCTCAGGCGTGCATAAATCTCGTCGCTCTCCTCAGACTGTCCAGAAACGCCACAGAAATAATGGATGTACTGGATCTCTCCACGAGGTTCCTCGACACCTTCACAGAGTTCCTCGACAGCATCATACACTTCCTCAAAATAGGATACCGTAGCATCATGGCGATCTTTGACAAGTCCTTTTACATCCTCCGGATCATATCCTTCAAAAGCGCCGGAAGTATAGTCCTTCATTGCAGTCTGGAGCTGTCCAAACAACTGCTTGTAATCCACGATATAGCCAAAATCCTTAGTATCATCATCAAGACGATTGACTCGGCAGATTGCCTGAAAAAGGCCGTGGTCTTGCATTCTCTTGTCAATGTATAGATACGTGCAAGGAGGTGCGTCAAACCCGGTGAGAAGCTTGTCCACGACAATGAGGAGCTTCATATTCGCAGACTCCTCTACGAATTTGCGCTTTGCTTCCTTTTCAAATTCCTCCACCTTGGCTTGAACCGATCCCGCATTCGGAAGATCAGATGGATCAAGTCCTAGCATCTTCAGATACGTCTCGTATTTAAGGAAAGTTTCGGTATCATCCTCGTCGCTGACGGTGTCCGTTCGCAATTCTCCCTTGTTCGGTGTATAGGAAGATATGATGGCACATTTCTTAAAGCCCATCTGTTGGAAAATTTCGTAATACTTACAGGCCGTAGGAATACCATCGGCTACAAGAATCGCATTGCCGTTTCCATCCATCAGACGCGGTTTCATATTAAAGTCCTGAATGATATCCCATGCCACCTTTTCAAGACGCGAGCGGGAGCTATACACCTTCTGCATCGTGCCCCACTTCTCCTTGAGCTTTGCCTTTGCACGAGAGGAAAGGCCTCTAGTCTTTACGTCGAACCACTGGTCAACACGTTCCTGTGAAGACAAATCCTGTGGAACATCGCGGTATTCATAACGAAGATCCAGAACGACACCGTCGGCCACGCCTTCGTTATACTTGTAAGCGTGGATATATGTACCGAAAACCTCAATACTGATCTTCTTATCCCTTTTCAGCAGTGGAGTGCCCGTAAAACCTATAAATACAGCATTCGGCATGATGGTCTTCATCGCCGTATGAAGCTTACCAGACTGTGTTCTGTGGCATTCGTCAACAAACACCACAAGATTTCCTTTTGCCTCGAAATTGGCAGGGAGGGACGCTTTCAGCTCTTCTATGTACTTGTCATAGTCATTCTCTGTCGCTTCACCACCACGACGTCCAAACTTATGTACCAGCGAGCAAATCAGCGAATCATCATATACATTCAGGCGATTCAGCAAATCTTTACCGCTCTTGGTACGAGCAATATTCTCATCCACACCAGTGAATGTTTTTTCTATTTGCTCATCAAGCTCATCTCGGTCTGTCACGATAAGGACACGAGCATTAAGCTCCGCCCAATGTGTCAGAATCCATTTTGCAAGCCATACCATTGTCAGCGTTTTGCCGGAACCCTGTGTATGCCAAAGAATACCACCCATCGGTTTATCCGGATCTCTGTTCGGATTGTGAAGCTCCGTTCTCAGATTAGTAAGCCTCTGCTGGGTACGCTTGATGCCAAAATACTGATTGTACCGGCATACTTTTTTGATGCCTTTATCAAAGACAACAAAATTCATGATAAGGTCGATAAAACGTTCCTTATCGAACATAGCATATATCTGCTTCAGGAGTTTGTTCTCTATGCCTTCGCAGGTTTTACTGATACGAACATCTACCGGATCACGTTCTTCCTCATGTTCTTTGAAACCGTCATCCTTCCATTCCATGTAGAACTTCTCCCCAGTCAGGAGTGTTCCATAGCGCAGTCCTTCAGATTCGTTTCCTGCCATGCAGAACTGTATCGTGGTAAAGAAGCTCTGTATGAATGAATTCTTTTGGTTTGTCAGATTCTGGCGAATACCCTCGGATACAGAGACGCCGCTTCGTTTCAGCTCTATAACTGCCACTGCTATACCATTCAAATAAACGACAAGATCCGGCCTCTTTTCTGATTGTTCAACGACCGTCACTTCCTCAGCGATGGCAAAGTCATTATTCAATGGATTAGCCTCATCAATAAGCTCTACTGTCACCGGAGATTTTTCTGGACTCTCGCTGACAGGAATGCCGTACTTCAAGCGTGAGTACACAGTCTTATTAGCATCATAAACTCCACGCGAAAGATTCCCGGCTTCCTGCTGAAGCTGCATAATAGCAGCATCAATCAGCTTGTCTGCATAGCCCTTCAGTCGAAGGTACTGGCGCAGACGATCTTCCTTGATGTTCTTATTCTGATAATCCGACAGGTTACCGATATACTGGTAGCCCAAGATCTCCGGTTCTTTAAAGAAACGGATCACTCTTTCCTGTGTTTTAATTTCGGCATCACCAATACTCATCTGACAGGCACCCCCTTACACTAATCTGACCTTGCCGGTCAGCAATTCTTCCATCATACCTTGTTTGATTTTTTGATACTTATCTAATTTTTCTTCAAGGACTTCGATTTCATCATTCATATCCGTTAAAACTTTGATAATAGCTTCTCTCTCTGACTTTGCAGGCATCTTGATTTCGAGTTTTCGGACATCAGCTACCGTCAAATTATGCTGTGCTCCAACTTTTTCATTGGAGAAAATCTGCTCTTGTCCGTCCTTGCTAGACAAATACAGCATGCACCAACTTGCCAATTCAGGCTCATACAGTTTTGCAATACCAACCGCTCCTCCAGCGAACGAAGTCTGCTCATTATCAAAGATTGCAACGTTTCCTATGCGCCCTGAAATTGATATTAGTAGACACACCTCATTCAGAAGGATCCTGGGATACTTTTCTGCTACATCATAGGGAATGAAAAAGTCTGTATTGTAATTGATATCAAACGCCTCAAAATCCTTATTTTGAATGAATGGGATGGTTCCAATTTGTGGTGTAGTCACAAGCGACGGCTTAATCTCTGCGCTATAATCAAATCCTGTTTGCTTTGTCACTATATAGCAGAGCTGATCTAGAGTCGTCACTCTCCAGTTTCCATCAAATCCACTTAATCGTTTCTTTCCAGTTACAAGCATTTGCATTGTTCCTTGGCGAATATCATTTTTCTTACGTATGAGTTTTCTTAAATTAGTGATAAGAGTGTCTACATTACACAATACTTCAGCAATTTGCTCTTGTTCTTCTATTGGAGGAAGGATGATTGGAAAGTTTCTAATTCGTGTTAAAGCCAACTTAGGTTGTGCTCCCAATGTTTGCGTCTGATTAATCAATCCTTGAATCTCTGAGCTCATTAACCAATACATTAAAAACTTTATATTGCATTTAATATCTGTAATTCTATTTGCATTTTCTGTTAGATTAGCTCCATCAAGATAATCCGGTATCTGCCCCACAATACCAAGTGTTCCAGCAACAGAAATATAAATATCATCTCTATATATTCTATATTTTTGTATCCGAAAGTATGCTTCGTCCGGGACATACATTAATCCATCAACGTCAACATACCCTGCTCTCATATCTGCAACTCTAATATATGGATGTTGTGTAGGCATCGAAGTTACGTAATATCCTTTTGGTAAGCGTTTCCCACTTCTAACAAATCCAACATCTGGCTCAAGTTTCTTAATATTCCAGTCATCCGGAATATCTGTTTTTAAAATTTCATTTACCATTTGAATCCCATCCTTTCAAGATGAGACTTTACCTTTTCCTCATATTCAGCAGTGACTTTGTCAAGCTCTGGAAGTGTATCCTCGTATCGCTCAGCAAGTTCAATAATTCTACTCGTCAAGCGATGGGAAATCTCAGCATACAAATCGGTGATGCCAGAGAAAATGCTATCAAACCACTTCTTGTTCACAAGCAGCTCTAAAATTTCATTATCTGTGAATTTTTCGTATCTTGCCCGGCACTTTTCATCCAGAGCCTTATTCAGCTCTTTGACAACCTTATTGTAATCTGATACCTTACCACAAAGATCTAAAGCTGCCTTCAACTGGTTTACGTCATCCTGCAAGCTCTCGGGTACGCATTCTTCTGTACGAATAATACGTAACCGATATTCAATAGAGCTCTTTGTGATTTTTCCATTTTCGTTGACTGCACTCTTGCAAAGCGGATGCCTCACAAGGTACGCTTCCAGCCGTTTCTTCGTATTGACAAGCTGGAGATCCGTGCGGATCACTTCGAGCTCTATGGTTTCTTCTGTTTCAATCGTGCTTGTCAACTCAACTATTTTGGCTTCGATATCCTTCGCTTTAACTTTCCCATTCTCAACCACATCAGCAAGAGCAGATTCTTCGTCCGCACTCTCAATCAGATCAGAAAGCTGGGACTCCGTCTCTGCGACAATACTCTCGGCTTCTTCTATGGCATTCTTCTCTTCACGGAAAAAGGCATCTATTACAATAGATTTCGGGATCAAACGACCTTCCCATCCGGTGACCTTCATTTCACCCTTATTCTTTCCCTGCGTAATTTCTTCCTCGATATTGTCTGTCGCTCTGGCGTTGGTGTAGCCATCCGATTCGCTTATGATAAGTGACACATCATCGTTCATGACCTCATTCCAATAGGCTAACAACACCTGATATACATCGTATTTGTCAATCAGTGTCAGGTGTTCGAATTCGGCAATGATATCTTCAGCAAGACTTACAATCAGCTCTCTTGCAGACACGTCTTCATCAAGAGTTGAAAGAACCGGATATTCTTTTGTCTTCCATGCAGCAAATGCCTCGTCGAGTTTCTCACCATACTCCGAGAATTCAGTATTTTTATATATCGTTTGTCGAATACTTTCGTGCTCAACATTTAAGCTGTAGTATTTTTCGCTAATAGTTGACAGCAGCTCAGATTTCAACGAAGGAAATACTTCCCAGTACTTGGAGAGGCCATCGATGTCAACCGCAGGGATACCTCCATGGATGTGCGCATAGATATCCTGAATGTCCTCCGGATCTGTGGAGTCAATATATCGGGTGATGTTCAGGTTATACCCATTCTTCTTTTCAATTTCATCATTGGATACGAAACGCGCATACTTAGGATCTGTAGTAATCTGCTCATTAAAGGTAATAATAATTCTGTAGATATCGCGTTCTCTCAAACGATTCTTATTGCCATCCTTAACATATCCACGGCTGGCATCAATCATAAAGATGCCCTGTCGGTTTGCAGCACCTTCTTTGTCAATCACGAGTACACATGCAGCTATTCCAGTGCCATAAAACAAGTTTGCCGGAAGGCTAATAATCCCCTTGATCCAATGTTTCTTTATAATAGTTTCTCTGATGGTAGCCTCTGCGTTTCCACGGTAGAGGACTCCATGAGGCAAAATAACCGCAGCCTTACCATTTGACTTTAAAGTTTTAAGAATATGCATAAGCCAAGCATAATCTCCGTTCTTTTCCGGAGGCATATCCCCATAACCCTCAAACCGACCATATTCTTTACCTGCAATTCCATCGCGCCAGTTTTTCATGGAAAAAGGCGGATTTGCCACTATGTAATCAAAACGCTCAAGTACAGAGTTATCCGATTTATCCATATACTGCGGATTTGAGAATGTATTACCGCTCTTGATGATAATTTCAGCCTTACGGTGCAGAACAGCATTCATCTTAGCAAGACCAGCTGTTGTGCTTTCTTTTTCCTGACCATAACCCATAATTGGAAATGGCGCTGCATCGATAGCCCGAATCAACAAACTACCACTACCACAAGCCGGATCGCATACCGTGGCGCTGGCATCCGTGCAGTGACTAATGCCTACTACATTAGCAAGAATTCTGGAAACCTCTGCAGGCGTATAGAATTGTCCCTTGCTCTTTCCGCTCTCTGTAGCGAATTTACGCATTAGATACTCGTAGGCATCGCCGATGATGTCATCACCTTCTGCCTTGTTTCGAGAGAAGTCAAGTTCCGGACGCTGGAAGATAGAGATAAGATCAGTCAATTTATCAACCATTTCTTTACCGCTTCCCAGCTTCTTCTCATCATTGAAATGAGCAATATCAATAACACCCTTCAGGTCAGTGTTCTCGTCAGCAAGGCGAGCTATGATTTTATCCATGCCCTCGCCGATGTTCTTTTTTCCCTTCAGAGCAATAAAGTCGTCAAAAGAGCAGCCCGTTCGCTTCTCTGGATCTGGATCTTTATCATGTGCCTTATCAAAGACCTTAATGTCTTCATATGCTCCTTTATTCTTAAATTTATCAGTGACATACTTCATGAATAAAAGTGTCAGGATATAGTCCTTATACTCTGAGGAATCCATACCTCCGCGAAGTTTATCACAGCTCGCCCACAGCGATGCATATAATTGTGTTTTCTTGACAGCCATCTTTGTCTGCTCCTTGTCTAATGATTTTCTTTGATTTTCCTCATTAATCAGTCAGCGCTTTTACCGCTCTTAACCCATTCATCGAGTTCGGAAATTTTAAACTTCCACTGTTTCCCGATTTTTTGAGCAGGCAAATCTTCTTTGCCATTTCTGATCCAGCTACGAAGAGTGACTGTTTTGATTCCTAAATATTCCGCAGCTTCATCTATGCCTATCCATTTGTCATTCATGATTTCTTCCATGCTCTCACCTCGTAATTTGAATCTGAATACAACTCATCTATTTTATTATAAATCATAAATATGTTTTTTCAATAGTTTGCTGTTATTTGTTAATATTATTTTTTATTTGTGCGTTCTCAAATTTCCATGCCGGACA
>OHFO01000251.1_pt1 | contig 15506 bp, 17 predicted proteins | sample 1567541 | NCBI WGS metagenome assembly OHFO01 (sample SAMEA3879595, study PRJEB24766) | human gut metagenome | biome: human-associated habitat; feature: feces | place: USA | collected 1985/1987 | reverse complement strand
GGCGGCACGTCCCTGTGCCGCCGTTGCCAGATGCTATCCGAAATTCCAAGTGCCCCTTGCCGCCCTTATCATGCATCCGCACTTTGCTGAACAACACGGACATTCGGTATTCTTAGTGCCCCTAGCAGCCCTTATATCGCGTCCGGACTCGATAAACGGTGGGAATATCCATTTCGTATAAACTTTATTCTTTTTTAAAATTCGCCCAATTGAAAAGCAATATCAAGAGGTATATAATCAGATAAAGTGCGGATGCGCAGGGGAATATAGTAAGAACAGGAGGATAAACAATGGATTTTTTTGACCGCATGGGAGAGAAACTGGTAATTGCAGGAAAGGATGTCACACAGAAGGCGAAGGATTTATCCGGAACTGCAAAGTTAAACTTTGACATCAAGGCAAAAGAGGATTTTATTGAAAAGCAGTATGCACAGATTGGAAAGCTTTATTATGAAGACCACAAGGAAGAAGCAGATGGTGCATATGGACAGCAGATGCAGGCAATTGCAGAGGCATTTGCAGCAATTGACCATATGAAAGAGGAAGTATTAAAGATTAAAGGAGCGCGTCAGTGCCCGCAGTGTGGTGCAACCGTTCCGGAGGACACCGAGTTCTGTGGAAAATGTGGAGCAAAACTGAATATCTTTGAAGATTAGTGGACAACCTACCCATTTGTTTTGAGAAAATCATACCAATGGAACGATGAATAAGGTACGCTCCGCTGTAAACCGGATTGTGAAGAATTCTGCCGAACAGGCAGAAAATTCAAAGAGTACTTCTGAGCATATGCGTCTGATGGGAGAAAATATTACAGAGACTTCCGCAGAGGTAGAAGCCTTAAACAGCAATGCGGAATTCATGCATCAATCCAGTGAAAAAGCAGAAGAAACGGATTTACTTAGTCTGAATGCATCCATTGAGACAGCCAGAGCCGGTGAAAGCGGCAGGAGATCATTGTGAGCCAGAGCGAGAGCATGCAGGATACCCAGAAGGTAGTGGAAGAGGTTGTAGATACCTTTCAGCAGGTATACATGAGTGCAGAGCAGCTTCGTGAGATTGCTGACCAGCTGGCAGGAAGCGTACAGTATTTCCATGTGGAATAAATATACAACCATAGCAATTCTAAAATTGTGAAAAAGTGCCTTTGAAATCGCAGACTGAAAAGTTTATCATAAAAAGCGAAAATATGCGGTGTCAGAGGTGAGAAAATGTATCCAATTGGAGCATATATTGTAAAATCAACAAATGGAGTATGCAAAATAAAGGACATTGTAAATCCGGATTTTGTAGCAGATTCCAACAAATTGTATTATCAAGCTAATCTATCAGAGGAAAAAGACGCGCCAGGAGCAGGGAAAGAAAACAACTACAGTAGATGGACGTTATTTTAATCTGGCAGAAAATCTTCTGTATTCTGAACTTGAATTAGTATTGCAGAAAAATAAAGATGAGATTTACCAGATGATAAAGGCAATTTGTGAAGCTTAAGGATATCGGATGGTCCGGTTGCAAAGGTTGACTTTTCAAATAAATTGTGTTAGTTTTACACCTAGATGATAAACGCAAGGAAGAAGAGAGTACATTTATCGGAATTGTACAGAGAGTTCCAATAAACCGCAGGGTTTAGCTGAGATGGAATCAAGGGCGATAGATGGAAGATGGCTTTGGAGTGGCGGGGCTGAATCTTAAGAGACAAAGCTTCGACAGGACCGCCTGTTATAGCGGGAAGTATTGCAGGATACTTCATGAGGCACATATTGTAAGGTATGTGTAAAATAGAAGTGGTAACACGGATAACACCCGTCTTCTTTCATTAGAAGGCGGGATTTTTTTTTTCGCGAGTAGCGATGAAAATGCCGTGCTTGCACGAGCATTTGAGGAGCACCGCGAAAACCTGTGAAACGAAGTTTCTCAGGTCGCGAGTAGCGAAAAGCAGCTCGCAGGAACACTTGAGAAATACCGTAAAACCAGTGAAACGAAGTTTCTCAGGTCGCGAGTAGCGAAGCGGCTCGCAGGAACGCTTGAGGAGCACCAAAAGTATAAAAAGGAGAATGAAGATGAGCAGCAAAGGAAAGTTTTACATGACCACCGCGATTGCCTACACATCAGGTAAACCGCACATTGGAAACACTTATGAGATTGTACTGGCAGACGCAATCGCAAGATACAAGAGACTGGAAGGCTATGATGTATATTTCCAGACCGGTACCGATGAACATGGACAGAAGATTGAATTAAAGGCAGAGGAAAAAGGAATTACACCGAAGCAGTTCGTAGATGAAGTTGCCGGAGAAGTAAAGAGAATCTGGGATTTGATGAATACTTCTTATGATAATTTCGTGCGTACTACCGATGAAGACCATGAGACACAGGTTAAGAAGATTTTTAAGAAACTTTATGATAAAGGTGATATTTATAAGGGTTCCTATGAGGGACTTTATTGTACTCCGTGTGAGTCTTTCTGGACGGAGTCCCAGTTAGTAGATGGAAAATGTCCGGACTGTGGCCGTGAAGTGCAGCCGGCAAAGGAAGAAGCATACTTCTTTAAAATGAGCAAATATGCAGACCGCTTAATCGAGCATATCAACACTCATCCGGAATTTATTCAGCCGGTATCCCGTAAAAATGAGATGATGAACAACTTCTTACTTCCGGGACTTCAGGATTTGTGCGTATCCAGAACCTCATTTTCCTGGGGAATTCCGGTAGACTTTGATCCAAAGCATGTAGTATACGTATGGCTGGATGCACTGACCAACTACATTACCAAGATTGGATATGATGCAGATGGCAATTCTTCCGATTTATTCAAAAAGAACTGGCCGGCAGATTTACATCTGATTGGAAAAGACATCATCCGTTTCCATACCATTTACTGGCCGATTTTCTTAATGGCATTAGACCTGCCACTGCCAAAGCAGGTATTTGGACATCCATGGCTCTTACAGGGTGGCGAGAAAATGAGCAAATCCAGGGGAAATGTAATCTATGCTGATGATATGGTAGACCTCTTTGGTGTAGATGCAACCCGCTATTTCGTATTGCATGAGATGCCATTTGAAAATGATGGAATCATTACCTGGGAGCTGGTTGTAGAGCGTTTCAATTCCGACCTTGCCAACATCCTTGGAAACCTGGTAAGCCGCACCATTTCCATGAGCAATAAATATTTTGACGGTGTCGTAAAGAGCACCGGAGTCACAGAAGAAGTAGATAATGACTTGAAGGCAGTCGTAACCGGCGCAAGAGATAAGATTGCAGATAAGATGTCCGGACTTCGTGTGGCAGATGCCATTACAGAAGTATTTAACGTATTCCGCCGCTGCAACAAATATATCGATGAAACAGCACCTTGGGTACTGGCAAAGGATGAAGCAAAGAAAGACCGCTTAAGCGAAGTGCTTTATAATCTGACCGAGTCCATCGCTATCGGCGCAAGCCTTTTAGCAAGCTTCCTACCGGAGACTGCTGAGAAAATCGCAGCGCAGCTTAATACAGGACTGCGTGGATTTGATGAGCTGAATCAGTTTGGACTTTATCCAAATGATAATAAAGTAACGGAGAAACCGGAGATTCTCTTCGCAAGATTAGACCCGAAGGAAGTAATGCCGAAGGTAGAAGCAATCCGCGCTGCCCAGAAAGCAGAATTCGAAGCAGAGCAGAAAGCATTAGGTAAAGAAGTTGGGACAGAAGCAAAAGCAGATGCCGCTGTCATCGACATTGAGCCAAAGGAAGAAATCACTTATGATGATTTTATGAAAATGCAGTTCCAGGTTGGTGAAATCATCGAGTGTAAGGCAGTAGAGAAATCCAAGAAATTACTGTGTTCACAGGTAAGAATCGGAAGCAAGGTAAAACAGATTGTATCCGGTATCCGCAAACAGTACACACCGGAAGAAATGGTCGGCAAGAAAGTTATGGTATTAGTAAACTTAAAACCGGCAAAACTTGCAGGTGTATTATCTGAAGGAATGTTACTTTGCGCAGAGGATGAAAATGGAGAATTAGCACTTCTGACACCGGAAAAGGATATGCCGGCAGGAGCAGAAATCTGCTAATTATAAGATTTTCAGATTAGCTATATAAAGACCCCCCGGAAGAACCATTGTAAATTGGTTTTTCCGGGGGTTCTATTATGCGTTGCGGCTGTGTTTCTGGTATTTGCTGGAAACCAGATAAATACAGAATATTGCGACGAAGAAGCCAAACTGGATACCGATAAAGCGCCAGTATTTCGCAGTGGTAAGTATTTCATCTGATATACCGCCCAGCATGGAATTGAGGCGGATATACCAGTAGGTTGGAAGAAAATGCGCCACAGCAAGAACACCTTTTCCCAAAAGGTATTGCGGAACGAAGATTCCGGAGAGGAAGCATAACCCCAGGGAGGCAACATTTGCAATCATACTGAGGGACTGCTGTTTGAGTGCAAAAGTACTTACAAGGAGCGTAAGTGCTATGGAAAACAGCAGAACCATGGCACTGTTTAAAAGGGAGTGGAGTCCGTTTATCGAGAACAGAGTGTCTGGTCCGTAGATAAAAAGTGCAGTCAGGATAAAGAGCAGCCATACAAAGAGACTGAATACGATACATCCTAAAGTAATCTGCGCATTTCTGGACTTTAAGGAAAGAGAGGAGCAGGAAATCCTTGCACCTAAATCTTTCTGGTTAAAGGTCATCAGAATCGGAGTCATACCAAGTAACAGCATATTAATGAGCACATAAGGAAGATACTGGAAGAAATAGGTAAGTCCAATCTGTGCACCATCCGTTTCCTTTTCTTCAAGGTTAAGAACCGTAGTATCGTTTCCTTTGGAAAGTGATTCACTGGATTTTGTTATTGCTTCGGAAAGAGAGAAGCCACCAGCCATAAATAAGCGGACACTGGAAAGATACTCAGTTACCTGCTGGTCTACAAAATAGCCATTGGAGTTGTCCTTTCGCATGGAAACCGGAAGGAAATCTCTGGCATCAGAATCAGTAAGCTGTTCTTCAAAACCTTCCGGGATGGTTAAAATATAGTCAACATTTTGATAATAAAGGGCATCCTGTAAGGTCATAGTATCCGTATCCTTTAAAGTGACCGGATTGTGCATGGAGGAAAGATAATCACTTAAAGCGTGGCTTGCAGTGCTGTCATCCTCGTCAATAATATAAATGTCTGCCTTTGTGGCAGTAAAAGAAGTTTCATGGTCGGATGCTCCGATTTTACTCATGGCAATTACAATAACGGTAAAAATAATATAGTATAAAAGCACAGAAGGAAATTTCTTCTTTGCAATTTTCAGAAAAGTTTTAAATACTTGCATATCTTTTCCTCCTTGTCAGTAAGAATCCACCCAAACAGAAGAGAGCGGAAATGCCAACCAGTGTCAGAATACATTGGTAATACTGGTTTAGGTTATCCTGAATGCCCAGTGTATAGAAGGCACGGGAAATCAGGGCAGCCGGTGAAATCCGGTTGATAACCGGGCAGGTATTCTCGACAATAATCCACATATTTCCAACCATAAGCCCGCTTAAGAAGCAAAGCAGCAGACTGCCGGAGACAAGAATTCCCTGTTTCGTTCCCTCGGAAAAGGCTCCGATGGCACCTACGAAAAAGCCCATGGTAGTTCCGGTCAGACAGCCGACAAATACCGTCAGGATTGCCAGTGGGAGATGGTAGGTTAAATCAATCTTAAGCACCAGTACAATAAATACAAAGGAAACCAGATTACAGATAAACTGGAATATCACATTGGAAAAAAGCTCTGCTATAATGACCTTCATTTTATGAACCGGAGAGACATTGCGTCTTGCACCAATGGCGGAGAGATTTCCCTGGTTATTGAGGGAAACATACAGTCCGGAAAGGCTGGTAAAGAGGCATGCCATAGACATCAGATTGTAAAAGTACTGTGTATAAGTATCGGTATTATGTTTGTTTAAAGAAACTTCTTTGGTATAAGTAACCTGCTCAGAGAGACTTTGAAGCAGTGCTTCTAAGTTCTCCGGGTGATTTTTTGCAGTATCCGCAATGGCAGAAACCGAGGAATTGTACTGCTTTACAAATGCCTGCAAAATACTCTGATTCATGCGGACGGTATCAGAGCTGGAAGAAGAAACCGTAAGGGAAAGTGTGACTGTATCAGATGCAGAATCATTTGTATACAAAATGCCATCCACCGTCTGGTCCTTTAATAGGGAAACGGCTTTTTCTTCTGTGCAGTAGGTTGGAACAAAGAGGGCAACTCCATCTTTTAATTCCGTTTTTTCTAAAAAGGTCTTGATACTTTTTAATGCATCCGAATTATTTTCTTCTACAACAGCAATGGAAACCGGCTTTTGTATTTCGGAACTGCTGATATTGGAAAATGCTACCTTGAACATAATGCCAAGCAGAATCGGAAAAAGCAGTATCCAGAACATCTGCTCCCTATTTCTAAGGAGAATCCGGAAATGATATTTCATGATTTGAAGCATATCTTTCTCCTCCTAGTCTCTTAATTCTTTGCCGGTAATCTCTAAGAATACGTCATTTAAGGTCGGAAGCTCGGAATACACTTTTCCGAAGGTAATCTCATGCTGTTGCAGATAATCCAGCACATGAATGAGATTGTGGCTTCCACCGCTGCATAAAACGGTCAGCATGTGATTTTCGTAAGTCACTTCATAAACATGTTTTAAAGCACGGATTTCATCAATTGCTGCATCCGGCAGGTCTAAGATATCAATGGAAATGCTTTCACTCTTTTTAATCATCTGCTTTAATTCATCCTTCGTGCCGATGGCAAGATTTTTTCCTTTGTCCATAATGGCAATCCGGGAACAAATCTGCTCCACCTCTTCCATGTAATGGGAAGTGTAAATGATGGTGGCACCGTTCCGGTTCAGCTCCACGATTCCCTCAAGAATCTTATTCCGGCTCTGCGGGTCAACGGCAACGGTCGGCTCATCCATGATAATCAGCTTTGGTTTATGGGCAATGCCGCAGGCAATATTTAACCGCCTTAAAAGTCCGCCGGATAATTTCTTCGGAAAGAATTTACGGAAATCATCTAAGCCTACAAAAGCAATGGCTTCCTCTACATACTGTTTCCGGAGTGCTTTATCTTTTACATAAAGCCCACAGAAATAATCAATGTTTTCATATACCGTCAGTTCATCCACTACGGCAACGTTCTGCATAACAACGCCGATTTGCCTCTTCAGGTCATAACTATCCGGGTTCATCTTTTTCCCAAATACTTCAATGTTTCCTTTGTCATAGGAAAGCAGGGAAAGAAGGCAGTTGATGGACGTAGTCTTGCCGGAACCGTTTGGACCGAGCAGACCGAAAATCTCACCTTCTTCAATCTCTAAGTTAAAGTGGTCTAATGCTACAAGCTCTTTGTAGCGTTTCACCAGGTTTTCTATTTTTACAACTGGGGTACTCATAGTTTTCCTCCTTTTTTAGGGTAATCGCTTATAACCTAAGTATAGGGAAAAGAGCTGCAGAAGGTAAGTGCATTCTGTCAGGAAATAAAATGACATTTGTCATATCTTAACGTTCCTGTTGTCTTTTCCTTGAAAGAATAGCCGTTGCAAGACCAAGGAAGATAAGACCTGAGATAAACATATATAGTATTTTCATATGAGGGGAAAGAGTGGCATTTCCAAAAGAAATGGTAAGTCCCATATAATCCGCATATCCGGTCTTTATTTCGGAGGGGCAATGAAACCATTGCAATTCCTGATTCATCCAGATTTCACGAATGGCGGAAGCCCCCTGAAAGGCTGGAAGAAAGCGGATGATATATTTAAGAGTCTGGGGCATATTGCCGTATGGAACATAAATTGCAGCAAAAAATCCAATCAGAGTACCCAAAAGCGTGGTCAGACCATTGAATGCACTATTGGTATGAATAAAAGAAGCGCATAAAAAGACAAAGGAAGCAGAGGAAAAAATAATTGCAAGAAGTGCAAAGAGAATTTCTAAAGTATCATGGGCAGTTATAAAGGAGCCATTAGCAATACCAAGATAGATGACTCCGATTATCAATGTGAGCAGGCACATGATAAAGGAGACAATAATTGCAGCAATGACATAACCTGCAACATAGTATCCGCGTTTTACGGGTGCAACAAAAAATGCAGATATCTTACCGGATTCCTCATCTCTTACCATGGTTCCCACCAGAGTCATGGAAATGCTTACGGCATTGACAACCAGGATACCGGCAATGGTCCAGATAATGATGAGCGAAGATGCATGAACAGCTTCGTATTTCAGACCGGTTCCAAGAACCTGAATTGTGGAATCAATATTTCCCTGTCCGAGAAATGCAATCATAAGGGTTAACACAATAAGAGTAGAAAGAAGAGAAAAGAATACACTGATTCGGTCTCGGAAATAAAGTAAGATATTACGTTTTATAAATGAAATTAGTATCATAGGTTAATCCTCCAGTTTTTTTCCTGTTATTTGAATAAAAGCATCATCCATACTGCCTTGAATAATTTCAATGCCATCATAGGGAGTGGTTATCCGGGGCATGATATGCAAAGCATCTTTGGTAGTAGATAGGGGAATTGCAATTCCGTTAGGGAGACGATAAGAAGCCAGTGAAAGAGCAGCCAATTCCCGGTTCAATGGTGTAATTTTGTCAGTATAGATTTTTAAAGTATCGGAAGCATATTTATTTTTTAACTGGGATGGAGAGCCGGAAGCAATGATTTTTCCGGCATCCATAATGCAAAGTTGTTGTGCCATAGAGGCTTCTTCCATATAGTGTGTGGTGAGAAAAATTGTCATATGGCGCTTTAACCGGAGACTTTCCAGACAGTCCCACATAAGTTTTCTGGTCTGCGGGTCAAGCCCGGTAGAAGGCTCATCTAGAAATAATATTTCAGGAGTATTCATGAGTGCCCGGGCAATTTCGCAGCGTCGTTTCTGACCACCGGATAATTTACGAAAAGGTCGTGATAATAAATTTTGAATGTTAAGAATTTCGGCAATCTCATAGAGATTTTTTTGAACCGTCTTTAAATCTTTTTCATATAGAAAGCCTCTCATCAAAAGATTTTCTTTTACTGTCAGATAATCATCTAAAGTATTATTCTGAAAAACAACTCCAATTTTATTGCGGATGGCATCGGCTTCTTTTAAAGCATCGTAATCACATATTTTGACAGTTCCTGCAGTTGCTTTCAGTAAGGTACAAAGAATATGAATTGTAGTGGATTTTCCGGCACCATTTACACCGAGCAGTCCAAATAAATCTCCTTTTTTAACAGAAAAAGAAATATCATCTACTGCTTTTATATCGGAATAATATTTTTTCAAGTGTGAAATCTGTATTGCATCCATGTTATGCCTCCTGTAGATAGAGATAAATAATAGCGGTTTTATAAATGTAGTATAGTAGAGTGACCGGAGGACTGGTAAGTGCATTCTGTCAGGAAATAAAATGACATTTGTCATATCTTAGGAAAAATGATACAGTAAATGCAGTAGAACCCTAAGGAAGGGGAAGAAGAATGTTAAGAATACTGGATAAGTTACTTCTTTTTGCCATGTGCAGCTGCCTTATTTTCCAGTTAGAGGGAGACTACCGCAGAGTTGTAATCTTCATCATTGGTCTGATTGTGGCAGCGTTGACTCTTTATATTGAAAACCGGAAAGTCATTGGCGCATTGCTGATAGCAATGGCAGTATTGTGCCTAATCGAGCCGAGATTTACCTTTTTGCTGCCGCTGGTGTTTTTTGACAGCTTCTGGTTCAGTCTGTGGTGGGGCATGGGATTTGCAGTTTTATTCTTTTATGCACTGCCGGTGTACCAGCCATGGATGACAGCCATCTGGCTCTTTTTGTCATTGGCAGCGGTGCTGTTGGCTTATTGCACCAGACAGGCAACGGAGCTAAAGCGGAATCTGATTCGGCTCCGGGATACCAGCACGGAGTTAAGCCTTGTGATGCGGGAGAAGAACCGCAAGCTTTTAGAGGAACAGGATACAGAAATCTATATGGCAACGCTAAAAGAGCGGAACCGGATAGCAAGAGAAATCCATGATAACGTGGGACATATGCTGTCCCGGGCAATTCTTCAGATGGGAGCACTGAGCACCGTATATGAAGAAGAGCCGCTGCATGGTCAGCTTTTAAAGGTAAATGATACCTTAAATCTTGCTATGAATAATATCCGGGAAAGTGTGCATGATCTGCATGATGATTCCGTGGATTTAAAGCAGGCATTATTAGAGGCAACCCGGGAAATGAAGCAGCATTATCATCTGGATTTAGAATACGATATGTCACAGAATGTTCCACGAAAAGTCAAATATTGTTTTATCGCAGCCGTAAAAGAAGCAATGTCAAATATTGTCAAATACAGCAACGGTGACCGGATTGAGATTGTTCTCAGGGAACATCCGGCACTGTATCAGATGACCATCGAGGACAATGGTACGGATGAGGAAAAGCAGAAAAAAGCAACGGAGCAGATGCGGGAAGAAAAGGATGACCTTAAGAGTGCGGCCGGAGGCATGGGACTTTCGAATATGCGGGAACGTGTGGAGTCGCTGGGCGGAAGCATTCATGTAAATTGCGAAAAAGGTTTTAAAATATTTATATCAATTCGAAAGAAAGAGGAGGCAGTATGAGAGTCCTGATAATAGATGATGACGAAGATGTGGTATTTTCCCTGCAGACCATTCTCTGCGCCAAGGGAGTGGAGGTAGTTGGAACAGGCATCGATGGAAGTGAAGCGGTAAAATTATATGAAGAGCTTCAGCCGGACATTTTATTAATGGATATCCAGATGAAGCCAATGAATGGGCTGGATGCGGCAGAGCAGATTCTTGCAGAAGACAAGACGGCAAGGGTGCTGTTTCTGACCACATTTTCTGATGATGAATATATTGTGGAGGCGTTACGAATCGGTGCGAAAGGCTATTGCCTGAAGCAGGATTTTGCAGCAATTGTTCCGTCGTTAAATGCAGTCATGAGCGGACAGAGCGTTTTTGGTGGAGAAATTGTGAATAAGCTTCCGGTTCTGATGCAGAATAAGGAAAGCTTTGACTATGCCAGCTATGATATCAGTGAAAAAGAGCAGGAAATCATTCACCAGGTGGCACTTGGACGCTGCAATAAAGAAATTGCAGAAGCATTATTTTTAAGTGAGGGAACCGTCCGCAACTATATCAGCAGCATATTAGAAAAGCTGTCCCTAAGAGACCGGACGCAGCTGGCGGTATTTTATTACCAGCATTTATAAAATAGAAAGAGGATTTTTATGATTTTTGAGACACATGCACATTATGATGATGAGAAATTCAAAGAGGACAGAGAACAGCTTGTTTCTTCTCTTCCGGAGCAGAACATAAGGCGGGTAATTAACGTAGGTGCAGACTTTGCCGGCTGCGTGGATAGCGTAGCATTGGCAGAGAAATACGATTATATTTATGCAGCAATCGGAATTCATCCAAGCAATATCGAAGATGCAACGGAAGAAAATTTAGCATGGATAAAGGGAAAGGCTTCCTGGGAGAAAACCGTTGCCATCGGAGAAATCGGGCTTGATTATTATTGGGATAAGGAGCCAACAGTGCAGCAGGCACAGCGGGAAATGTTCTGCCGTCAGCTTGCATTGGCAAAAGAGATGAGTCTTCCGGTTATCATTCATTCCAGAGATGCCGCAGAGGATACCATGAAAATTATGCAGCAGGCCCATAAGGATGGCACTCAGGGTGTCATTCATTGTTATTCTTATTCAAAGGAAATGGCGAAAGAATATGTGAAAATGGGATATTACATTGGTGTCGGCGGTGTAGTTACCTTTAAAAATGCAAAGAAGTTAAAGGAGACCGTGGCAGAAATCGGACTGCCTCACATTGTATTGGAAACTGACTGTCCATATATGGCACCGGAACCGCATCGTGGCACCCGGAACGATTCAAGGAATCTTATTTATGTAGTAAAAACCATTGCCGAACTGACCGGAACAACACCGGAAGAAGTGGAAACAGTTACCTGGGAGAATGCAAAAAAATTATTTCAAAAAGTGAGGTGACCTTCCTGTCAGAAGGGAATCAGATTTTATAAATATTTTACTTGTATTATAAATATGTATTTGTTACAATCAACACAAAGCATATGTTCTGATTTTCAAGTGGCAAAAGCCAATCTAAATTTCTTGTATCAATTCAATGAATTCTATGCTTTTAAATTCTTATTACAATTTACGAACGCATAGTGCATTGGATAAGCGGAATTTCAGAATCGGAACAGGATATGTAATCCTGCTTTTCCTTGTACTATGGGAAAAGGAGGAAACATGAAAACGTTAGAAGAATTGAATCTGGTGGATGACTTTCTGGTAAATAGCCTGACCAGTCACAAAATTTATGGGGAACAGTCGGCGAGGTATATTTTGGAGTGTATTCTGCACCGGCAGATAGGAAAGCTTACGGTAGTGCCACAGCGTTTCTTCTGCGGAGAAAATTTGGAAACCCACGGCATTCGGCTGGATGTATATCTGGATGAGGAGAACGGAGAAATCTTTGATATAGAACCGGACCAGAATGATGGGAAAGAAGAAATTGTATCATTGCCACGAAGAGTCCGGTTTTACCATGCGAAGATTGATGCAGGCAATCTGACTGCAGGGGATACCTATGGGAGCCTTCGGAATGTCATCGTAATTTTTATTACAACCTATGACCCCTTTGGACTGAATCGTATGGTGTATACTATCAAGAATTGTTGTATCGAAGTGCCGGAATTAGAGTATGAGGATGGTGCGCAGACGATATTTTTGTATACAAAAGGAAGGGAAGGAAACCCACCAGAGGAATTAAAACAGCTACTGCATTACATGGAGCATTCATCCATAGAGAATGCTTCCACCGAGAATCTGAAAAAGTTACACCGGATGGTAACAGCAGTCAAGCGGGATGGAGAGGTAGGTCTTGCATATATGAAGAGTTTTGAGAGAGAAGAGAGGATTCGAAGACAGGGCGAAGAAGAAGGTAAGAAAGAAGGTCTGGAAGAAGGCATTATAAAACTCAGCCGTAAACTTGGAAAAGAAGATACGGAAATTCTGTCATTCTTGCAGGAAGAACTGCAGATAGGTGAAGGACAGGCGAAACTTATATTGGAAAAATATCAGCAATAAGTAAATAAAAAGGGGCAGCACTCCTACTGGAGTAGCTGCCTGATTAATTCTAAGTGTAAGAGGATAGCCTTTTTATAAGCATCCATATCCCGGTTCTTAAGGGATAATAAAATTTGTTCATGCTCCTGCTGTGCAGTAATTCTTCCATAAGAGGTATTTCCTTCGCCATAATAAATCGATTTACTGATCAGGTTATTCAGTGTCATATAGAAGACAGGAAGCGGAAGTGTTCAGGGCAGATTCAACCATATCTACAAGATCCGTTTCATTTGGAAGCGTAACATAATTGCCTTTGCCGATTACATTCGTAACCAGTTTTTTCTCGGTAAGAATCTTGATGGCTTCCCGGATGACATTATGGCTGACTCCATATTGTGTTGCAAGAACACGCTCGGAAGGCAGAAAGTCCCTCATCGATTTCTTCTTTTTTGACATTTAATGGAGTGGCAAACCGCATACCATTTCCATTTACGTCACAGTTTAAGGTAAGCATATGGCGTTCTAAGCAGCCCTTCTTTACTTTTGCCCAGATGTCTGGTGCCGGGGTGCCATCTTCGAATTCCTTTAAGACAGCGCATCCTGCAGCGGCAGAGCAAGGATTTCCACCAAAAGTGGTTCCATGGGTACCAACCGGCCATTTATCCATAATTTCCGGGGTGGAAATCACGGCACTCATTGGAAGACCGCCGGCAATGGCTTTACCAACTGTCATAATATCAGGCACAACGTCGAAGTTCTGGCTTGCCCACATTTTGCCGGTACGTCCGTAGCCACACTGGATTTCGTCGAAAATCAGGAGAATTCCATGGTTGTCACAAATCTCGCGGACACTCTGTACGAATTTCCTGGAAGGAACGACATAGCCGCCTTCGCCCATAACCGGCTCCATATAAATGCAGGCAACATCTTCCGGATAGACAACATATTTCAATAATTTATTCAGCTCAAACAGTGCATAATCGGTACGCTCTTCTTCTGTCATACCGGCAGGACACAAATCTTTTCCAGGATATGGCGCAAAGTAGACATTATCCAGTTTATGGTTTCATCTGCATGTACTCTGCTGCCGGGTAATGTCTGCCGGGTAGAGACTGCCAGGTAAAGTCTGCCAGAAAACAATAGAAACATTTATTTACCGGATGCCAGTTCCACCGTGTCTTTCCAGAATCGTTTTGGAATATTCTGACTTTGCAGCTTCGGATTCTTTCTTGCTTCAATGGCAATGCTGTCAAAGAAACCGCACCAGAGCTTCTGGTATTCCTTCTCGGCAGGGGAAAGCCGTGTGATAACGTCCGGATTTAAATTGGATGCATCCGTAAGGAAGTATCCACTGCCGGCTTTGTGAATGGCGGCAATCTGGTGTGTTGCGTCATAAATCATAAAATGTTCCTGTGGAAGGCGGTCAGTAAAATGTTCTGCCAGAACGGAAATCACCTGATTCTTAGGGTGGATGGTAGAAAACAGGACTCCGTTTTCCAGTTCTTGAAAACGTAAAAAACCAAGCAGATGGTGGGCTTCATTTCCGGTGGAACGACTTAGTTCAAAGACTCTTGCAATATAAGGATTGCCAAGAGCCTGTAAAATCCGATGACCATCCGCTAAAGAAAATCCATATAAGAGTGTACGGTAAATGCAGTCGGCTTTGTCCGGATGCTCATTCTTTTTCTTATCATCATGGGCAAGAACCGCCTGAAGAATATCCTGATAGACCTCCATGCCAAGACGGGCAATAATGGTGCGTCCAACCTTTTCGCTCTTTTCGGAATCCGGTGTGACAGTAATATATTCAGAAAAGAGTTCGTAAGTTATTGTATCATTGATACAAAGCTTTATATTTTTGTGCCCGTATCTGCTGGCCCAGGCATCATAGATGCCGGTAAAGATGCCATCGATGGAATCTTCACAGAGAAATATATGCATAAGAAAAAGTCCTTTCCTGTTTACTGAAAAATCATGGTTATAGCAGTTTATCCGACGCATAAATCGTTGGTGGTCAGTTTAAAATCACTTAAAGCATCTTCATCGAAGAAGGAAATCTGCTTATAACTGGAATCCCGTATTTCCTTCGGAATCTGAGTTTTATCCTGCATCAGACAGCTGCAGATATAATCTTCATTTTGTGGAATGGAATACATCATACGACCGGAGCAGGTAATAAAGTAGGCAGCCCGTTTTAAGACAACTCCGATTTTCTTTAAATCGGAAAAGTCAAGGCGGCTGTGACGGCGGGCTTTTACAATACGGTTGGCAGATTTCACACCAATGCCCGGAACACGTAGTAAGGTGTTGTAATCTGCCCGGTTAATCTCTACCGGAAAGGCTTCTAAGTGGCGGAGTGCCCAATCGCATTTCGGGTCTAAGAAGATATTA
>OHFO01000250.1_pt1 | contig 15516 bp, 8 predicted proteins | sample 1567541 | NCBI WGS metagenome assembly OHFO01 (sample SAMEA3879595, study PRJEB24766) | human gut metagenome | biome: human-associated habitat; feature: feces | place: USA | collected 1985/1987 | reverse complement strand
GCCTGCCGTAACGGGTGCTTTTCGGATGCTTGTCTGCGCGGACAAATCCTTGCGCCTCGGCAGCAGACGGCGTCATATACACCTTCTTCTTGCCGACTTTATAGGGATACTGCTTCTCCCATCCCTCGTCCTGTGCCGCCTTAAACTCGGCGGCAGTAAAACCGCGTTCTTCGCCGTTTCTCATGCAGAGATATTCCTTCTCGGTCTTGTACTGCCACTTGCCTCGTTCATCCAGCGGGCGCACCGTCAGCAGAATGTGAGCGTGGGGATTGTGACCGGGAGGGTATGGATCGTGAATTGCCACATCTGCACACATCCCATCAGCTACAAAGGTGTCAGAAATAAAATCGGACAGCAGCTTTTCCCACTGTGTTTCGTTCAGCTCAATCGGCAAAGCGACCACAAATTCACGGGCAAGGCGGCTGTCTTTTGTCTTTTCATTTTCTTCTACGGCGTTCCAAAGCACGCCCCGTTCTTTCCATTCTGACGGAGCGAACTCTGGTAGGAATACTTCCTGCCAGACCAATCCTTTCTTGCGGGTGTAGTCATGCTGCACCCCATCATAATCATTGAGAATTTTAGAACAACTCAGATAAGCGGAAGCTGCTACAGCGCTTCTTCCTGTACCACGGCTAACTACTTTTGCTTCCAGATGATAGATTGCCATTTGTTTTCACCGTCCTTTCTTTCTATTTCTCTTTTGAAAAGAGAACATGGGTGTCGCTGAAAATGCGATACCCATAGCTGCGTAAAAGCTGCCGGTGGCAGGTTTTCGTAGGCAGGCGGCGGGATGGGGTGGCAATATGCCACCCCACCTTTTTACCCCAAAACTGAAAGGAGGACAGAACACTATGCCAACCAAAGCTGAACTATATGCACAGATGGCGGACAAGGTGGCAACACAGCTCACGGGGAGCTGGCAGGAATGGGCAGGGTTTCTCACCACTGCTTCCCGCCTTTACAAGTACCCGTTCCATGAGCAGTTGATGATCTACGCCCAGCGTCCGGACGCCACCGCCTGTGCAGAGTACGATTTGTGGAATGAAAAGATGGGCCGGTATGTAAGGCGCGGCTCCAAGGGAATTGCTCTGGTGGACGATTCCGGGGACAGGCCCCGCCTGCGCTATGTTTTTGATATTTCCGACACCGGAACCCGTGAACATTCCCGCACTCCCTGGCTGTGGCAGCTGGAGGAGCGCCATTTGGATTCGGTGCAGGCCATGCTTGAGCGCACCTATGATGTTTCCGGTGATGACCTTGCCGGACAGCTCACCGAGGTAGCCGGAAAACTGGCTGAGGAATACTGGACGGAGCATCAGCAGGACTTCTTCTATATCGTTGACGGTTCCTTTTTGGAGGAATATGATGAGTTTAACATCGGAGTACAGTTCAAGGCAGCAGCCACCGTCAGTATCACTTACGCTTTGATGTCCCGCTGTGGACTGGAGCCGGAACGCTACTTCGACCACGAAGATTTCATGGCGATCTTTGATTTCAACACCCCGTCCACCATCGGGGCGCTGGGAACAGCGGTCAGCCAGATCAACCAGCAGGTGCTGCGGCAGATCGGCGTTACCGTCCGAAATGCAGAGCGCGAAGCCAACCAAGAAAGGAGCAAACAAGATGAACAATCCCATGACCTATATCCAGAACGGAGACTATCTGATTCCCGACCTGAAGCTGAGCCAGCAGCCGGAGAAACCCCTGGGCAAGTACGGCAGGATGAGGAAAACCTACCTGAAGGAACACCGTCCCATCCTCTACAACCAGATGTTGCTGAGCGAGAAGCTGTACCCGCACCTTCTGGAGATCGACGAGACCGCCCAGAGCAGACTGGAGCAGATGATGCCCCAGCTGGCGAAGGAAGCGGGAGCCACCGAGGAACTGAAAGCCAGCGATCCCATGAAGTGGGTGGGGCTGATGAACACCTGCAAAGCTCAGGCCGAGGAAATCCTGATGGCGGAGCTTATCAACAGCTGACTCTAAACCTGTTCCTCTCCGAAGCGGAACAGATCCAATCCATAGATGAAGCAGAGAATGTAGCGCATACATCCTCTGCTTTTTCTTTTGCCCAAAATGACATCGACCATGTGCTGCGTTTGGGCGGCAATACAGACCGTCAAAGGGAGCGTGTGGTTGCAGCCTTTGAAAAGCAGAAAACCACCGCTGAGATTGCCGAGATACTGAAAACGCTGTACCACGGCGGCAATGGCCTTGGCAGTGTGAGCGCATGGTATGCCGAGGATGGTATCCATCTTTCCCATGGGAAGTCTGTCCGTTATGACAGGTCTGCCCAGGTCATTTCCTGGGAGAGCGCCGCAGAGCGTATCGGGGAGCTTTTGGAAAGTGGTCAGTTTGCCTCCAATGTGGAGCTTGCAGAAGCGGCAGGCTATGAACGCTCCCTCCTCTCGGAAAAGCTCTGGCATCTGTATCACGATCTCAGTGAGGACGCCAGAAAAGCCGGATATTTGTCCTGCCTGTCAGAGATCAAAGGCAATGGTTTCCCGGAGGAGACCCGCCGCCTGACGGAGCAGCTGAGTGACCCGGCTTTCCGCCAGACCCTCAAGGAAGAATACGCTGCCTTCTGGACTGCCTATCAGCAGGACCGTGACCTGTTGCGTTTTCACTATCATAGACCGAGGGAGATCTGGGAGAACCTGAAGGACCTTGACCTGCCCCGCAGGACCTTTTCTTCAGAGCTTTCCCAAGTGCCAACCGTCCAGCACTTTATTACCGAGGATGAGATCGACGCCGCCATGACCGGCGGAAGCAGTTTCGCCGGAGGAAAAGGCCGTATCTATGCGTTCTTCATGGAAAACCATACGGATAAGGAGAAAGTAAGATTCCTCAAAGACGAGTATGGCATTGGCGGACGCTCTCATGCCTTGTCCGGTGCAACACACAGCGGCGAAGATCACGATGGGAAAGGACTGCACTATAAAAAGCAGGACTGCCCGGATGTTCACTTGAACTGGGAAAAGGTTGCCAAGCGCATTACCTCACTTGTCCAGAAAGACCGCTATCTTACCGAACAGGAACAGGCGCAGTATGACAAAATCCAGGCTGAAAAGGAACTGGCAGAAGAAGATGCCATTCAAGCACAGCAGCCGGAGGTGGAGAAAGAAACGCCAAAGCCTACCCTTGGGGAGCAGTTTGAGCAGTATAAGCCTGTGGTGACTGCCGCCATTTCCGAGGATACCGCATATCGCAATGCCTGCGGTCATTCTGACCGTGAAAATGCTGTCATCGAGGGTAATGCCGCTGTGCGCCGTGCAGTCCTTGGTTCTAAGGATATGGAGCTGATCCGACTCTATTCGGATGTGCCGGAGTTCCGTCAGCGTTTACACCGGGAAGTGATCGACGAGACCTATCCAAAGCTCCATGAGCTTCTGCGCCCTCTTTCTCAGGAAGATATTGATACTGCCCTTTGTGCATGGAACGGCAATATCGAGAGTAAACACGCTGTTGTCCGCTATATGAAAGACCATGCAAGAGAAAAAGATACCGCCGCATGGCTGGCTCAGGAATACGGCGGCAGTAACAGCAACAGCCTGTTCGTTGTCCGTGCCGGCAGCCCGGAGGAAACGCAGCTGCCCTGGCCGAAGGTACAGCGCAGGCTTGCCCAGCTCATTCAGGAGGACCGGTTCTATACCGAAGAAGAACAGAACCGTTTTGACGACATCGACCCAATCGCCATCCGGGAAGCTCTGGAGGAAAGAGGGATTGTCAACGGCCAGGTGGCAGACCCGGAAAAACTGGACAATGATCCGTTTATCCAACAGGTGAGGTCAGATGCAGAGCAGATTGCAGATGCCGAGACAGAGCAGACTTCCGAAGTTTCCATTTCCGATGAGGAATATGACGCAGTTCGCCGCCCAATTCCGCAAAGAACCTCCTATGACCCAGCCGCCCCGGTCTATGCCGTGGGCGATACCGTGTATATCGAGGATGACGCCTATCAGATCACCGAGCTGCGGGAGGACACCGTACAGCTTCTGCCCACCGGGATGGTATATCCCATCTACCGGGCAGAGCGCAAAGAACAGTTCGAGCAGCTGCTTCGGGCAGACCGCCGCAATGCTTACTATACCGAGTTTCTTCCTATTGACCCGGACAAGGCAGATCAGGACTTGCGGGATGTATTGGCTCATGGACTGATGGATGAAGCGGATAAAAAGCAGATTTCCACGCTGCTGCAATCCGGCAGGAGCAACAGCGAGATCGCCTACTGGCTGAGCAGAGCCTATTCCGGTGAGATCGAGACACTGAATCTGGAGACCGGCGATATTGCCGATTACCGTACCACGGCACAGGGCATAGAACTGGAAGTCATGGATGCAGAGGAAAAGCGTCTGGCTATGCTGTATTTCCGCTGGGATGAGGTTGCGCCTTTGCTGCGCGGGATGTATGCCCGTCAGCAGGACGGTTTTGGACAGGAACAGCCCCAACCGGCTACCGAATCCCCGACCTTCCATTCCGAGACCATGGCCGTCTATCCGGGCGATAAGAACAATCTGCCTTATGATGTGGTGGTGGAACGACTGCATATCGAGGAGCCGGAGCCACCAGCGCCTGTGACAGAGCCGGAGAAAACCTTTGAGGAAGTGCTGGACGAACACCCGGTTTCCATTCAGGTCAATGGCCAGTGGCAGACCTTCCCCAATGCCAAAGCTGCCGAGGAAGCCTCCTATGAGGAATACAAGGCTAACCTGCGCCGCAATGCAAAAAACTTCCGCATTACCGATGAGCATTTGGGCGAAGGCGGTCCGAAAGCCAAGTTCCAGGCAAATGTCAATGCGATTCGTTTGCTGAAAGAGCTGGAAGCTGCCGGACAGCAGGCAAGCCCCGAACAGCAGGAGGTTCTTTCTCGATATGTGGGCTGGGGCGGTCTCTCTGATGCGTTTGACCCGGAGAAACCGGCATGGGCTTTAGAGTATGCCCAGCTAAAAGAACTGCTGACCCCGGAGGAATATGCCGCCGCCAGAAGCTCTACCCTCAACGCCCATTACACCAGCCCTACGGTCATTCAGGCCATCTATGAAGCGGTGGACCGTATGGGATTTGAGACCGGAAATATTCTGGAGCCGTCTATGGGTGTGGGCAATTTCTTTGGTATGCTGCCGGAGAAAATGCGAAACAGCCGTCTGTACGGCGTGGAGCTGGACCCTGTTTCCGGGCGCATCGCAAAGCAGCTCTATCCCAAGGCGGACATCACAGTAGGCGGCTTTGAGACCACCGACAGGCGTGACTTCTTTGACCTTGCCATCGGCAATGTGCCGTTCGGTCAGTATCAGGTCAACGACAAAGCCTACAACAAGCTGAATTTCAGTATTCATAACTATTTTTTTGCCAAAGCACTGGATCAGGTGCGTCCCGGCGGTGTGGTAGCTTTTGTGACCTCTCGATATACCATGGACGCCAAGGATTCCACCGTGCGCCGCTATCTTGCCCAGCGTGCCGAGCTGCTGGGAGCGATCCGTCTGCCTAATGACGCGTTCAAAAAGAATGCCGGTGCCGAGGTGGTATCGGACATCATCTTCCTCCAAAAGCGGGACCGCCCGCTGGACATCGTGCCGGAATGGACTCAAACCGGACAGACGGAGGACGGATTTGCCATCAACCGGTATTTTATCGACCACCCGGAAATGGTGCTGGGCAGACAGGAGCCGGTAAGCACTGCTCATGGTATGGACTACACCGTGAACCCTATCGAGGGACTGGAGCTTTCCGACCAGCTGCATGATGCTGTGAAGTACATTCATGGCACTTATCAGGAGGCAGAGCTGCCGGAGCTGGGCGAAGGCGAAGCCATTGACACCTCCATTCCTGCCGACCCCAATGTGAAGAACTATTCCTATGCCATTGTAGACGGGCAGGTGTACTACCGGGAAAACAGCCGTATGGTGCGCCCTGACCTCAACGCCACCGCCGAAGCCCGCGTGAAAGGTCTTGTGGGACTGCGTGATTGTGTGCAGGAACTGATCGACCTTCAGATGGATGCAGCGGTTCCGGACAGCACCATTACCCAAAAGCAGGCGGAACTGAACAGCCTCTATGACAGCTTTTCTGCCAAATACGGTCTCATCAATGACCGTGCAAACCGTCTGGCCTATGCAGACGATTCTTCCTATTACCTGCTCTGTGCGCTGGAAGTCATCGACGAGGACGGTAAACTGGAACGTAAGGCAGATATGTTCACCAAGCGGACCATCAAGCCCCATCAGGCGGTGGCTGTGGTGGATACGGCAAGTGAAGCACTGGCGGTGTCCATCTCGGAAAAAGCCTGCGTGGATATGGACTATATGAGCCAGCTTACCGGAAAAACAAAAGAAGAACTGGCCGGAGAGCTGCAAGGCGTAATCTTCCGTGTACCGGGACAGTTGGAGCAGGACGGAACGCCCCATTATGTGACTGCTGATGAATACCTCTCCGGCAATGTACGCCGCAAACTGCGTCAGGCGCAGCGGGCGGCACAGCAGGACCCGGTTTATGCAGTCAATGTGGAAGCTCTTACCGCCGCCCAGCCCAAAGACCTGGATGCGTCGGAGATCGAGGTGCGTCTGGGCGCTACCTGGATTGACAAGGAATATATCCAGCAGTTTATGTATGAGACCTTTAATACCCCGTTTTATCTCCAGCGCAGTATCGAGGTCAACTATTCGTCCTTTACCGCTGAATGGCAGATCAAGGGGAAATCTTCTGTATCCTACAACGATGTGGCAGCTTATACCACCTACGGAACCAGCCGCGCCAACGCCTACAAGATTCTGGAGGATTCCTTAAACCTGCGGGATGTCCGTATCTATGACACCATAGAGGACGCAGACGGAAAAGAGCGCCGCGTGCTGAACGCCAAGGAGACCACCCTGGCGGCTCAAAAACAGCAGGCGATCCGGGAAGCCTTTAGGGACTGGATCTGGAGAGACCCGGAGCGCCGCCAGACTTTGGTGCGCCAGTACAACGAAGAAATGAACTCTACCCGTCCCCGCGAGTATGATGGCAGCCATATCACTTTTGGCGGCATGAACCCGGCCATTACCCTGCGGGAACACCAGAAAAGCGCCATCGCCCATGTGCTGTATGGCGGAAATACCCTGCTGGCACACGAAGTAGGCGCGGGCAAAACCTTTGAGATGGTGGCCGCTGCGATGGAAGCCAAACGCCTGGGCTTGTGCCAGAAATCTCTCTTTGTGGTTCCCAACCACCTGACTGAGCAGTGGGCATCGGAGTTTCTGCGCCTCTATCCTTCTGCCAACATCTTAGTCACAACCAAAAAGGACTTTGAGACCCATAACCGAAAGAAGTTCTGCGCTCGTATTGCGACGGGTGATTATGATGCCATCATCATGGGACACAGCCAGTTTGAGCGTATCCCCATCAGCCGGGAGCGTCAGGAACGGCTTCTCTATGAGCAGATCGACGAGATCACCGAGGGCATCGCAGAGGTGCAGGCCAGCGGCGGCGAGCGTTTTACCGTCAAGCAGCTGGAGCGTACCAGAAAGTCTCTGGAAGCCAGACTGGAAAAGCTGCAAGCCGAGGGGCGAAAAGACGATGTGGTAACCTTCGAGCAGCTGGGTGTGGACCGTTTGTTTGTGGACGAGGCCCACAACTATAAAAACCTGTTTCTATACACAAAAATGCGGAATGTGGCTGGTCTTTCCACATCGGACGCGCAGAAATCCTCCGATATGTTTGCCAAGTGCCGCTATATGGATGAGATCACCGGAAACCGTGGCGTGATTTTTGCCACCGGCACCCCGGTCAGCAACTCCATGACCGAGCTTTACACCATGCAGCGTTACCTTCAGTATGAACGCCTGCAAGAGCTGAACATGACCCACTTCGACTGCTGGGCTTCCCGATTTGGAGAGACCGTCACAGCATTGGAGCTGGCACCGGAAGGCACCGGCTACCGGGCAAGAACGAGATTCAGCAAGTTCTTTAATCTGCCGGAGCTGATGAACCTGTTCAAAGAAGTGGCGGACATCAAGACCGCCGACCAACTGAACCTGCCCACCCCGGAGGTGGAATACCACAACATCGTGGCGCAGCCTACCGAACATCAGCAGGAAATGGTCAAGGCCCTTTCGGAGCGCGCATCGCTGGTACACAGCGGAACCGTTGACCCGTCCCAGGACAATATGCTCAAGATTACCTCGGATGGCCGCAAGCTGGGGCTTGACCAGAGGATCGTCAACCAGATGCTGCCGGATGAACCTGGCACAAAGGTCAATCAGTGCGTGGACAACATCATGCAGATCTGGCGGGATGGCAAAGCTGACAAGCTGACCCAGCTGGTGTTCTGCGACATTTCTACACCGCAGGCAAAAGCTCCTGCAAGCAAGGCGGCGAAAACGCTGGATAATCCACTGCTTCACGCATTGGAAGGCGCTGTGCCTCTGCCGGAGCAGGAACCGGTCTTTACGGTATATGACGATATTCGTCAGAAACTCATTGCTCAGGGAATGCCTGCCGACCAGATCGCTTTTATCCATGAAGCCAACACCGAAGTGCGGAAAAAGGAGTTGTTCTCTAAAGTCCGTACCGGTCAGGTGCGTGTCCTTTTGGGCAGCACCGCCAAGATGGGCGCAGGCACCAATGTGCAGGACCGTCTGGTGGCACTTCATGACCTGGACTGTCCGTGGAGACCGGGAGACCTTGCCCAGCGCAAGGGCCGTATCGAGCGCCAGGGTAACCAGAATCCTCTTGTCCATGTGTACCGCTATGTGACCGAAGGAACCTTTGACGCATACCTCTGGCAGACGGTGGAGAATAAGCAAAAATTCATCAGTCAGATCATGACTTCTAAATCGCCGGTGCGCTCCTGCGATGATGTGGATGAAACAGCCCTCAGTTTTGCCGAGATCAAGGCTCTGTGTGCCGGAGATCCCCGCATCAAGGAGCGTATGGATTTGGATGTGGAGGTATCCCGCCTGAAGCTGATGAAAGCCGACCACCAGAGCAAGCAATATCGTCTGGAGGACCAGCTGCTCAAATACTTCCCGGAGGAGATTGAAAAGCACAAAGGCTTTATCAAGGGCTTTGAATCCGATCTGGAGGTTTTGGCAGCGCACCCGCACCCGGAGGACGGTTTTGCTGGTATGGAAATCCGTGGCGATCTGCTGACCGATAAGGAGAACGCCGGCGCAGCCCTTTTGGATGCCTGCAAGGAGGTCAAAACCTCCGATCCGGTGCAGATCGGCAGCTACCGGGGCTATGCCATATCCGTGGAATTTTCCGCTTGGAAACAGGAGTATACGCTCCTGCTGAAAGGACAGATGACCCACCGGGCAACCCTTGGTACAGACCCTCGCGGAAATCTTACCCGTATCGACAATGCCCTCGCCCAGATGCCCCAGCGTCTGGAGGCGGCAAAGGCCCAGCTGGATAACCTCTATCAGCAGCAGGCTGCCGCAAAGGAGGAAGTCGGAAAGCCATTCCTTTATGAAGAAGAACTGAGAAGCAAAAATGCCCGTCTGGTGGAGCTGGATACTTTGCTCAACATCGACGGAAAGGGACAGGCGCACACCGAGGCTGTTGTTGCCAAAAGCACACGGACTTCGGTGCTGGACAGCCTGAAGCGTCCGGCGACGCCCCGCAGTACAGACAAGAAACCAAAACAGCATGAGGAGGTGCGATAACATGAATACCAATAATCTGAATACGGCCCTTTATGAAAAGATGGCCACTGAGCAGGAAAAATATAGGGACTGGTTGAAAAGCCAGCCCCCGGAAGAAATCCTGCACCACACCTATGAATATACTGTCCGTGAGGATATTGTGATGGCGATGGAGGAGCTGGAGCTGACCGACGCCCAGGCCAAGGCACTTTTGGAATCTCCCTCTCCATTGGCGGATGTGTACCGCTATTTTGAAAAGCTGGAGACCGGCTATATGGATGTGATCCGGGACAGCATTGAAAGCCGTGCCGACGATGTGTGCAGAGCCAAAGAGGAACTGCGAACAACACCGATCTATCCCCATTCAGCTGCCTATGCGAGAGAACATGGGGAGCTGGAGCAGTACCGAGCTTCCAACAATGTAAATCTCCAATGCAAGGAGTCCATTGAAGCGGCGGTGCGGGAACACTTCGACGGAATGTATCTCAGCCACGATGCGGCAAAGGGTGTGATCGAGACCTATGGCATGGAGCGTGTGTCCATGGTTCTGTTTAACACGGTCCAGCTTCAGGACTGGGATGGGCGTTACTCCCGACGCAACAAAGAATGGGCCAAGACCATTCCTAATGATAATCCCGAAACCGTCCGTTGTGGTTATGCCTTAAACAGCCACCCTGCTGTGCTGGATGGTTTTATTGATCTGGTGCGTGAAGAACAGCAGCGCAGCCGTACCCAGAGAGAAAAACTGGAACCGTCCCGTCCCTCAGTACGGGATAAGCTCAAACAGGAGCTGCCCGCCCATAAGTCTGCCGCCCCGAAAAAACGGGAGCCGGAGCGATAACCATGGCAAAGCGCAAGCGGGATGTGCCGGTTTTGTTTTGGGTGTCCGCAGAAGAACTGGAACTGATCCATCAAAAGATGCAGCAATACGGGACAGAGAATTTGAGCGCTTATCTGCGGAAAATGGCGCTGGATGGTTATGTGGTCAAGCTGGAACTGCCAGAGCTGAAGGAGTTGGTCTCCCTGATGCGCCGAAGCAGCAACAACTTGAACCAGCTGACCCGCAAAGTGCATGAGACCGGGCGGGTTTATAATGCTGACTTGGAGGATATATCCCAGCGGCAGGAACAACTGTGGGAGGGTGTGAAGGAAATCCTTACCCAACTCTCCAAACTTTCATAACAGGGATAGATACTCCATTTGCGGAGGGAGGAACGGCGTTTCTTCGCCGCACCTTCCTCCGCTTTTTCTTTTTGTCTGTATCCTTGTCTTTTGCCTGTCCGTACCGGATAATATGAGTAGAATAAGAAGCGTAGCAAAGGAGTGAAAACAGATGCTGACCTTTGAAAAGGTGCTGGAGATTTTTGCGGATTACCTGACCGCAGACGAGACCATAGAAGTTTATATCAGCCGCCATGGATGTGTAAGAGTTGAATTTGACCAAGATTTTCACTATTGCTCTGGCGAGGTGTGCCATACTCCCAAGGAACTGTTCGACCTCTTAGCCGATGATTACCGGACTTATCTGGAGATTGAACTGACCAAAGGAAAACGGGAAGTGACGGAAGATGATGAGAGAGAAGCGGATGCCCTATGCAAACAGTATCTGGAGCGTTGGAAGGAGGAACAGAAATGAAGATTTTGAAATGTCTGCTGATGATCGTAACTGCACCGGTCATTTTGGTGTTGACGCTTTTTGTCTGGCTCTGCACGGGGCTGATCTACATATCCGGTCTGGTGCTTGGTCTACTAAGCACGGTAATTGCTCTGCTTGGCGTGGCTGTGCTGATTACCTATTCCCCGCAGAATGGTGTGATTTTGCTGGTTATGGCATTTTTGATTAGCCCGATGGGGCTGCCGCTGGCTGCGATCTGGCTGCTGGGAAAGGTGCAGAGTTTGAAATTTGCGATCCAGGATTGGGTGTATGGGTAAATGATGTGAATATAATTTGGAATGAAAAAGAAGCAGCCGGCTATGGATTTGTCAAGGGATAAAAATGCAGAAGAAATGAAATGGTCACCGCTGGAAATGGGCGCGGCAATGCAGGCTCACGGAGCGTGAGCAGGCGGATATGGGTGCGAAGCTTCTATGCGGCGGTCGGCAGAACAGGTTCATAGACCTTATGATCGCGCAGAATGGCAAAGATCACGGCGGTCATTTTCCTCGTCACATGACCGATGATCGTCATGTATTTGAGCCCTTCTGCGGCTTTCTTCTCGTAATATGCGCGGAACATGGGATCGCGCTGTACAGCGACCTGAGACGCCATCCAGATGCATCTGCGCAGATACGGAGAGCCACGTTTGGACATATGCGCGTGCGCAGCCTGGAACTCGCCGGACTGGTTGACAGACGGATCGACGCCAATATAGGCTGCGAGCTTGTCCGCAGAAGAAAAGCGGGAGATATCTCCGACTTCGCTGAGAATGACGGCTCCAATGATCGGTCCAACGCCGGGAATCGTCGTGACCGTCGTGTCAAAGCTCTGAAACAGTCTGGATATTTCTTTTTCCAGAGCGTCTGCCTTTCCGGAGAGCGACTGAATCTGGTCGAGCATCAGGAGGATCAGCGTGGAATACGCGCCGTCGCAGTCTTCAACGCCGAAGCTGTTTCGTGCAAGCTCCTTGAGTTCGCGCGCCTTCCACTCGCCAAAGTGACCGTTGCTGCTGTTCCAGAGCAACTCCGTCAGCTTATCCAGATGTGCGTTGGAAAGCTTCTGCGGCGTCGGATACTTTTTCAGGAGCGCCACGGATGACTTACAAAAAATCGTATCGAACTGCGCCTCGTATTCCGGAAAAACACGGTCGATCAGAGCGATCAGTTTTCGCTTGAGGTCGCCGGCCATGTCGACCAGATAGAAGCGGTTCCGGCACAGCTCCTTCAGCGCCAGCAGACGATCCTGTGCGACGTTGCTCTCGGCATAGCGCCCGAAACGGATCAGCTCGGCGATGATGAAGGAATCCTTGGCATCGGTTTTGATCTTGCGGATGAACATATCCCGCATGGCGCTAGTCTGGATCGGGTTGAGCAAAATGACGTGATAGCCGTCCTTGCGCAGCCGTGTAAAGAGCGCCAGCCAGTAATGCGCGGTGGACTCCATCGCAAATACAATCTGGCTTTTGATGTTCGTGTGTTTTCTGATTTTCTCCAGCATGAGATTGTACCCGGTGCAGTTGTTGCGGATGGAGAACGGGCGCTGAACGGTCTGACCGTCCGATGTGATCATGCAGACCTCATGGCTGCGCTTGGCGACATCGATACCGACAATGAACATAACATACACCTCAACGTAGATTTACAGACAGTCCTCATGGTCTTATGAGTCATACCCTGCTTCGATATCAGCGGAGAATCCCGCATCCGGCTCATAAATGAAAGCTCATAAGAGAGAGGTCCCACGCTGCCTAGAGCGGACGAGCGCCGCAAGGAGAAAAGAAGAGAACCTCTGTCTGCATGAGGATATTATATCATCGCGTATCCGCGCGTTGATAACGGCGAAAAAAGAAGGACTGCGGTCTCATACAGCAGCGCCGAATGCTGCTTAGAGCGAACAAATTTCGCAAGGACAAAGAATCGGACTGCCGCCGGAACGAGCTTGGAAGCCGTATTTTCATGGGAAGAGTTTTTGGCGATTATGCGGAATGTTTGCATTTTTATCCGAGTTTTTCCTATGGACGAATTATAGCAGGACAATGGGAGATGAGACCCAATGCCCTGCTTCTCTGTTTATTCGGAACGAACTGTAATATATTTTTGATTGCGACTTTTAGGTTTATCGGGAATAGTCATTTCTAATTGCCCGGATTCTAAAAGCGGATTGATATGCTTCAAGGTGAAGTTTCTTAAATCTTTGAAGCCGCAAAATACTGCAAGCTCTTTCTTGGATTTTGGTGTTGTGCAAAAAGCCAAAATCTGTTTGGATACCGTTGATAGTTCAATAACTTGGTGGGTAACTTGGTGGATAACTTGGTGGGCGTCACCCTCTAAGTTGTAGTTTACATTTTTCAAGATGACTCTGAAATCTGTCGCTGTTGAGGAAAATTCGGGCTTATATGCCTCTGTGTATCCAGGCAGCTTTTCGGTTTCACTGACGATTTTGCGTAGGCCACTTCCACGGCGTTCCATGTACTTCATGCGGTGGAACAGGTCAGCAATCACAGGGTTTCGTCGCATGGAACGGATACTGTAAATATCGTATTCCTGAATTGAGCCGCCGCCAAACATACCGCCCGGAGATGTGATTTCCACCCGATCATCAAACATATCAATATGGATTTCGCTGCCAAGCACAATATAATCACGATGGATAAGCGCATTGACAAGAGCCTCTGTCACAGCTCGTTCAGCATAATCCGGCTTGTCTACACGATACTGTGCCTCTTTGACAAAACGGACTTTGGAATTATTGCGAATAAATTCACTGCCGCTTTTCAGTAGATAAATCAGATTCCCTTCGTATTCTTTATCGTCCAGTGCATCATCAAAGATAGAGCCTTTTTCCAAGCCATTCCACCGGGTACAGAACATACGGGAGTTATAAACCGTGTGCTGATCGGTCATGAGCTTTCCGGCATTGGTCAAGACCCCATTTTTGTCAGCCAAACCGAAGGAGACATAATCGGATGGCTCAAAGCGGAGACCAGTCCGTTCCAGATAGGTTGCTTCCAGAAGTGTAAAGCTGTAATCCTTTTTTACCGCGTCTGTTGTTAGGGTATCAAAGGACTGATTGGTTCCCTTTAAGATCAGTTCATTCACAATGTAATCCGGTGCAATTACGCTTTCATTTCCAACACGGATGTATGCTTCCATTACTCCGTCTGCCTTGTAATAGTATGGGGTGCTGCGGCCAGGAGAAACCTCCAGAGCCAACAGGTTTTTACCATCTTCCTGCAATGGCTTTAAGATAAACTGCGGTAATGGTGTGATACGTTCTTTGATTAAGCGGCTGATCGCTTCAGCATCCTTTTGAACATCGGACAAGCCGATAGGCTCCCGGTCATCGGAGACTCCGAAAAACAGAGTGCCGCCGATTCCATTGGAAAAGGCACTGACACTTTTTAACCAGCTTTTTGGCTTTTTTGTTTCGAGAGCAACTTTGAAATCACATTCCGTTGCTTCGGCAATGAGCTGTTCTATCATAAAATCCCTCCCTTGAGGTTATAGAATGTTCTTTTTTATTATACCCAGCGGAGAAAGTTATTGCAACGATAGAAGCAAAGAGTTCAGCGAAAAAATATTTATGAGAGGAGGGCCTTCTATTATGGCAACTACAAGAATCATGCCGCTTCATGTCGGCAAAGGCCGCACAGAGAGTCGGGCGATCAGTGACATCATCGACTATGTAGCAAATCCACAGAAAACAGATAACGGCAAACTCATTACCGGTTATGCGTGTGACAGCCGGACTGCGGATGCAGAGTTTCTTCTGGCAAAGCGGAAGTACATTGCCGCTACCGGACGAGTGCGTGGCGCAGATGATGTGATTGCCTATCATGTGCGCCAGTCCTTCCGCCCCGGTGAGATTACCCCGGAAGAAGCAAACCGGCTGGGCGTAGAATTTGCAAAGCGTTTTACTAAAGGCAATCATGCCTTTGTGGTCTGCACTCACATAGACAAGTCGCACATTCATAATCACATTATCTGGTCATCGGTCAGCTTAGAATATGACCGGAAGTTCCGAAACTTTTGGGGCAGCACCAAGGCGGTTCGTCGGCTAAGTGACACCATCTGTATTGAGAATGGACTGTCCATTGTAGAGAATCCGAAACTTCACGGAAAGAGCTATAACAAGTGGCTGGGCGATCAGGCAAAGCCCTCTCACCGAGAGCTGCTGCGTGTAGCGATTGACAACGCATTATCACAAAGTCCTGCTAATTTTGAGGAACTGCTAAAGCTG
>OHFO01000244.1_pt1 | contig 15685 bp, 16 predicted proteins | sample 1567541 | NCBI WGS metagenome assembly OHFO01 (sample SAMEA3879595, study PRJEB24766) | human gut metagenome | biome: human-associated habitat; feature: feces | place: USA | collected 1985/1987 | reverse complement strand
AAACCATAAATATTAATTTAAATTATTATCGACATGAAAAAAGTAGTATTAATCGGAGCAAGTGGCTATGTGGGAAAAGCTATTCTGAACGAGTTGTTGGAAAGAGGCCATCAGGTGACGGCTGTTGTGCGGAATGCCCAGAAAGTTGGATTGAACCATCCTAAGCTGGAGATTAAAGAAGCGGATGCAGAAGAACTGCCCGGAATGATTGAGATTTGCCGAGGAAAGGACGCGGTAATCAGTGCTTATAATCCGGGATGGACTAACCCCGACCTGTATGAGGACACCCTGCGCATCTATCCGCGGATATTGAATGCTGTAAAGGAAGCCGGAGTAAGGCGTTTCTTGGTAGTGGGCGGTGCAGGAAGTCTGTTTGTAAAGCCGGGCTTGCGTCTGGTAGATACCGGAACATTGCCTGCCGCATGGATGCCGGGAAGCAAATCCATGACTGTATTTTATCTTGAAACATTAATGAATGAAAAGGAACTCGATTGGGTATTCTTTTCTCCGGCTGCCAATTTGGGAAATCTTACCAGTGGTGTGCGTACTGGAAAGTTCCGTCTTGGAAAAGATGATTTGATTGTAGATGAGAATGGTGAAAGTTTTATCTCCGTAGAAGATTATGCTATGGCTATGGTAGATGAGTTGGAGCAGGAAAAACATCATCGTGAACGTTTTACTATTGGATATTAAACTGAATAATAAATGAAAAATATAACCAGATTTTTTTTATTGGTATGTCTATTGGGGGCTGTGCTACCTATTGGAGCGCAGAATATGGGAGATATAAAGCTCCCACCTCCTTCCAAAACACGAGGTTCGAATATGATGAAGACATTAGCAGACCGTAGTTCACATCGTGAGAGTGCTCCTCGTGAACTATCACTCCAAGACCTTTCCGATTTGCTTTGGGCCGCCAATGGTATAAATCGTCCGACAGAACATAAACGAACTGCACCTTCTGCCATGAATAAGCAAGATATTGATTTGTATGTCTTTTTAAAAAAGGGAACTTACAAATATCAAGCCTCCGAGCATTCTTTAAAATATATGCTAAAAGGTGATAACCGCGATGCTGTAATTGCCGATCAGGACTATGAGAAGTTGAAAAATTTTCCGGTGTTCGTTGTATTGGTTTCGGATCTTTCTAAATTCGGTATAGTGGATTTGAGTAAGTTCAGTGTAAAGAATGAAGGGTTAAAGATGGCTGCTGCTATGGATGCAGGTATTATTTCACAAAATATTAATCTATTCTGTTCGGCAGTAGGTTGGAATACAGTTCCTCGTATCACGATGAATGTGGAAGATTTAAGAAAATTATTGAAACTTGGAGATAAGCAATTGCCCTTGATGAATAATCCCGTGGGATACCGTCAATAGAATGTATTACTGTATATCTTCTGACACTAATAATTGTTAGAAATAGTTTGTCGTATGAATTTGACAGAAATATTCAATTTTTTAAAGAGCCACAAAAATGTGGCTCTTGCCACGGTTGAAGAAGGTTACCCGAAAATCCGTGTATTCCAAATAATGGGACAAGAAGAAAATGTTCTTTATTTTTCAACATCGGCATCTAAAGCAGTTTATAGACAATTATTGAAAAATCCGTTTGTAGAACTTCTTGTTTGGAATGAAAATATCTCCGTCCGTATGGTCGGAACTGTGAATTTCAATATGGATGACCATACCAAGAAGAAAATTCACACGGATAATTCCGTGTTACAACGGCTATATGATGACTATAGGAAACCTGTTTATTTTAGTTTGCCAATCAGCGAATTGGACTATTATAATCTGACATTGACACCTCCAGTTTTAGAACATTTTAAATTTTAAATAAATGAAATATAACATAGACTTACACACACATACGGTTGCAAGCGGACATGCATTTTGCACATTATCTGAAATGATACAAGCCGCGGCAGATAAACATGTGGAGTGGCTTGGTATAACAGAGCATTCTTCCGGATTTCCTTATGGCTGTAACGATATTTATTTTGAGAATTTATACATGATACCCCGGAAACAATATGGCGTAAACCTATTGTTGGGTGCTGAAATGAATATTCTGAATACAGCTGGAGATCTTGATGTCAATGAGAATATAATCAGCAATTTGGATTTAAGGATTGCTGGTGTACATTCGTTATGCTATCAACAAGGAACAAGAGAAGAGAACACTGCCGGAATGATTAAAGTTATAAGAAATCCACTTATACATATTATTAGTCATCCCGGAGATGGAACAACGGAACTTGACTTTCTTCCTATCGTATTAGCTGCAAAAGAATGCCACACATTGTTAGAAATCAATAATAGTTCATTAAAACCTATTCGTAAAAAAATAAATGCTCGTAGTAATAATCTGGAAATACTTAGGTTGTGCAAGGAGTATGAGGTTCCTATTATATTGGGAAGTGATGCACATTTCACTCTTGATATTGCAGAGTTTTCTCTTGCAGCGGAGTTGATAAATGAAATAGATTTCCCGAATAGATTGATTATGAACAATAGTATGGATGAAATTCGGAAATATTTGAGTTTATAAGCCAATGCCTTATATGTATAATATTTTACAATAGAATAAAACAGTCATAGTCGTTGAAATGAAATTATTACTTCAACACCGAATACTCTTAGGATATATAATATTGATAGCAGTCATCGGCAGTATGGCTGCTATCATGTTTCATGAACGAAACAGAGTGCAAAATATCGAATCGGAAACAACCGAAATTAGGGAAGCGAACCGTACCATAAACGCCGCTCATCGACATATTACCGTCCTTGCGACGTTGGGAGAATCCGCAATTGCATGGGACGAAGAAGATTATCGGAAATATCAGGTACGGCGATTGCGAATAGACAGTCTTTTGCAGATCTTGCAACGAGATTATGAAGAGTTTGTTCCAACACAACAAATAGATACACTTCGTTTTCTCCTGGTGAATAAGGAAAAGCATCTGCATCAAGCCATGCAGATATTCCAGCAGCACGACAGCCTTTTGTCGAACAAACTGCCTGCCATTACCCAACAAGCAAAGAGTTCTCACACCGTAATTAGGAGAAAGAAAGGTATTGCCGGGATATTCGGAGGCAAGGAGACCGTACAAGTTCCAACCTCTTCAAAAATTCTTCGCTCTCTTAACAACCAGTTGATCTCAATGGAGGAAGAACGGCAGCAAACAATCAACACTTATACGGATAGCCTGCGTGTTCAGAATCGGGAGTTGAACCGCAAACTATATATGTTGATTCAAGATATGGATGAGCAAACACAAACTGCATTTCAAGATAAGGAATTATATCTTCAGAAATCCCATAACCGCTCGGTTATGATTATTAGTGGGCTTGTTGTATCAGCCATTCTACTACTTACCATTTCTTACTTGAAAATTCATCGGGACATCAAGGAGAAAGCCGACAATAAAAAAGCATTAGAAGAGCATGTAGAAAAATTGAGGCGATCGGTCAAGGCGAATGAGGAGCTTATATCGAACCGACATAGGATTATGCAGACCATCACACACGAGCTACGCACACCGCTCTCTGTCATTATCGGTTATGCGGATATGGCAGTGGATGAAACGGATACCACTATATCCCAGGATTATGCCCGAAAAGCCCTTCTGACTTCCCACCGCATGATTTCCATGCTAAATACAATGCTCGGTTATTTCCGTCTTGACAGCGGAAAGGAACAAATAAACTCTGTTCCGTTCTCTTTACGGGGTGTATCTGATACCTTGCAAGCCGAGTTTACGCCGCTTGCCGGTAACAAAGGTCTGAAGCTGTCCGTGGAATCCGAAAAGGACGAGGTGCTTTTCGGTGACAGGGAACGGCTCATGCAGGTTGGCGACAACCTGCTCTCAAATGCGGTCAAGTTCACCGAGACGGGTAGTGTCACCCTGAAAATGCACTATGGGAATGGAAAACTGTATCTTATCGTGGAAGACACGGGTAGCGGAATGAGCAGCGAGGAGCAGGCACGCATATTCAATGCCTTCGAGCAGTTGCCGAACGCCGCCTCACAGGATGGTTTCGGTCTCGGACTGTCCATCGTGCAGCGTATCGTCAATATGCTCCGGGGTACAGTCGCCGTGGAAAGCATCAAAGGAAAAGGCACGCGTTTCACAGTGGTGCTTCCAATGAGCACTGCGGACAATATACCGGAGCAGATTGCCAAAACAATGCCGGTCTATTATTCCGAAACGTCCTTCTCGGTGATAGCCCTTGACGACAACGAATCCCTGCTTTCCATGATGAAGGAAATGTTTGCAAGGAACGGTGTCCGCTGCGATACGGTAAGCAACGTCAGTGACCTAATGGAATACATACGCAACCGTGATTATGACCTGTTGATAACCGACCTGAAAATGCCGGAGACAAGCGGCTATGAGGTGCTGGAACTGTTACGCTCGTCCAACGTGGGCAACTCAAAGGATATGCCGGTAGTCGTGGCTACCGCTTCAACGGGCTACGGCAAGGAAGAGCTCACCGGCATGGGATTCTCCGGAGTCCTTCTCAAGCCGTTCTCCATGCAGGAACTTATGGATACATGTACAGGCTGTATCACTACACGTGCGGAAGCCGTAAAGCCGGAATTTTCCACACTGCTTTCTTGTGGAAACGAGAGCGTCCTGCTTGACAGGCTGGCAGAATCCACAATGGAAGAAATGCAGGCTGTAAGAGAAGCCGCAGAACGGAAAGATACGGAAGCCTTGCGCCATTGGATACACCACCTGAGAAGCTCATGGATGGTGCTGCGCACGGAAGCGCCCTTGCATAAATTGCAGGCTCTACTGGCAGAAAGTAGTCCCAACGAGAAAAAGATACACGAGGCCGTCATGGAAATACTTGAAGCGGGAAACAATATCATACGGCTGGCAAAGGAAGAAAGGAGGAAGTACGATGGGCAGGATAATCGTGGTTGAGGACAATCCCGTGTACAGCACCTATGTGTGTACCCTTCTGGAGAAAAACGGGTTTCAGACCCGCAGTGCCGGCAGTCTGTCCTCGGCAAGAAAACTGCTGGCAGGCTGTGAGGAAGACGACATAATCCTTGCCGACCTGCGCCTGCCCGATGGCGAGAGTATCGGACTGTTGCGCCAGATGCGGGATGCGGGTATGGAACAGCCGTTTATTGTCATGACCGATTACGCCGAAGTGCATACGGCGGTGGAGAGCATGAAGCTCGGCTCGGCGGATTACCTGCCCAAGATACTGGTTGAGGACAAGCTTCTGCCGCTCATACGCTCCTTGTTCCAAGAGCGGGAACGGAAGAAATATGTCCGGACACCTGTCTTCAAACGGGAAGGAGCGGCGTTCCAGAGCATCAAGAAGAGCATCCGTATGGTAGCCCCGACACGTATAGGCGTGCTGATATTGGGTGAAAACGGCACGGGTAAGGAGCATCTTGCCCGGATGGTACATGATTACAGCCGGGTGAAAGACAAGCCGTTCATCCCGGTGGACTGCGGCACACTCTCCCCGGAACAGGCAAAATCGGACCTGTTCGGGCATGTGAAAGGGGCATTCACGGGAGCCGTTTCCGACAAGGACGGATATTTCAGGGAAGCCGACGGCGGCACGCTGTTCCTTGACGAGATAGGCAACCTCTCTTTGGAAACACAGCAGATGCTGTTGCGTGCCATCCAGGAACACCGTTACCGCCCTATGGGTGCAAGCAGTGACCGTACCGCCAATGTCAGGATTGTAGCCGCCACCAACGAGGACCTGCACAAAGCCGTGTCAGAACGCAGGTTTCGGCAGGACTTACTGTACCGCCTGCAGGAGTTTGAGATAACCGTCCCTCCGCTGCGTGAGTGCAGGGAAGACATCCTGCCACTTGCGGAGTTCTTCAGGGAACAAGGCAACCATGAACTTGAAAGAGATGTAACCGGTTTTGACGCTTCCGCACGGCAAGCACTGCTGGCTTATCCGTGGCCGGGTAATGTCCGCGAACTGAAACAAAAGATACAGGCTGCCGTCCTGCGTACGGAGGGGAACACGATAACCGCAGACCATCTCCAATTATTTAACGGGAGCCCCCTCCCGGACGGCAACGGCTTCGAGTTGAGGAGCGATAGTGAGGAGAAGGAACGTATCCGGCGTGCCCTTGAACAGACAAACGGCAACAAGAAAGATGCTGCCAGGTTATTGGGCATAGGCAGGACCACCTTATATAATAAGATGAAAGATTATGGACTGAAAGACAACGGGAAAGAGTAAAAAACAGAAAGAAAGATGGCTGAAAATTCAGGTTATTGATTAACTTTGTAGCCATATTTGAGAATAACAGGCGATTGGGGGACCTTTCGCCTGCTAATATATAGACATAAGACCGCAAGGCGTTTCAAGCGAAAATCTGGAAAATTGGAACTACAGAGACGATTGTGTGATGCTTATGCTATGCTTTCGCATAGCGTGCATTCACGTACTCTCTGTAAAGGCTATTCCAGAGCCGTCGCTTGAAAGTAGTGTGTTTGCACGCTACTTTTTTTGCCCTGCATATATAAATGAAAGGAGAAGGCTTATGGCAAAAGTCCAGATACTTGCCGTCCTCACGATGGACGGATGTTTATCAGAGTTGGAATCTTCCGGAACTTCTGATACTTACGGAATCGAAGCTATCCGTGAAAAAACTTATTTCAAAGTCACCCCTGAGTATTCCATATCCATGCTGGCAAAATGGCGCGGGCAGGAAGACGGAGTCATCTATCTGGCGGAAGCCACACCCCGGACGGCAGACTTCATCAACGGTATGCTACGTATGCGTGTAGTGGATGAGATAATCCTCTACACGCTGCCCCAAATAGCCGGAACCGGAAGACACTTCTTCCAGTCCGCCTTACCGCAAGATGAATGGAAGCTCGTGGAGCACAAGCTGTATGGTGACGGCGTGGTTTTCACGGTGTATCGGACAGAGTGGAAACCTACGGTGTTCATAAAATGAACTCATTCCGTGTTCCTATTTTGGGCACGTGTTCAGAACAGAAACACGGAAATACATAATAAGAACCATCCGAAAAATATTTTATTCAGATTATCCTACTGATGTTCAGTGGAATATAAGATTCTATTCTCTTTTTTAGAAGAACGGGCATCCGGTTTGTCCTATGATTACCGTGCGCACACAGACAATCAAGTGTATAACCCCTAAAAAAGAGAAAGGACATGAACTACCTCATATTAGCGGAAACCGAGTTTTTCGGACTGATAAACGCCGATGCCGACCCCTGTAATCTGAACACGGCTTATGATGACTTCATAAAGGCGATAATTGAACTATGCTGTGGAAGTACTGATATAACCACAACCGTTGTTGCACTGGCATACATGGAAAACGAGCTGCAACACCACCGCATATGGCACTCTCCGGCGGACAATGGAGAAATATCCTTATTTGTCCGCAAAGCCCTTGCCTTTGTGCGAAAGATACAGAAGCATCTTGCTACAAGCAATATCCCCCAAGTGCCGCCATTGACATCCATCCCTGAAACGCCCAAAAAAGAAAAAGCATTCGTTCCTGCCCTGCGCTGGACAGGCAACGCCATCGACCTGGTGGAAATGATATACGGCATCCACGAAATGGGCTGCATCAATGACGGTGAAATCCCATTGAAACAGCTTGCCCCGACACTCTATTCTTTCTTCGGCGTGGAAACCAAAGACTGCTACCGTTTCTATACCGACATCAAACGCCGGAAAACCATCAGCCACACGCATTTCCTCGAACAGATGCAGGCAAGGCTGAACGAGAGGATACGGCGTGACGAGGAAGCGGAGCTGAACCGACGATAATTTCTGTTCATAGCATACGTTTTTAATTGTTCGGATAAGGGGCCGCGTGATGCAGCTCCTTATCCTTTTATTTTATATCACTTCCTGAAAGTATGATGCAATACTGTTTTATTATCGGATACCTTTCATGAGATCCGTCAAAAACACTATTTTTGTATCCGGATAAAGGATTGAAACTTTCTGTCAGACAAGGCAAAAGAAATATGGCGAAAAAGAAGAAGAAACATCACGGTCACTATTGCAGGATATGCGGCAATTACCTCCCCAACGAGAATTTCACGGGCAAGGGGCACGCACGGCATATCTGCAAGTCCTGCCAATCCCTGTCCCAAGAGGTGCAAGCGGACATGAGGCGGTGCAACGAGGTGGAACGCGCCGCGTTCAAATATCCTATGTCGCGCCAGGACTGGGAACTGCTGGAAAAGTACGCAAAAAAATACAAGGATATGGAATCCGGCAGGTTCGCGCAGGACATGCTGGATATGAAACGGGGCAATTATGAAATGGAGGAAGAAATGGAAGAAGATACCCTGCCTGATGAAATTTATGAAGAGGAAAAGATACCTTTTGCCGATTTGGAGGATGACATACGTTATGAACTGGAAGAACTGCTGGCAGACAACATCAACGAGTTCATGATACACAAGGACTATATTCCCTAAGGCAAGGATTTGAAAGAAATCAAGGAATGGGTAATCAAGGAAGCCCATGACGCCTTTTTTATACAGGTGGTTCCCGATACCGCCTACAACAATCTGGTGGATGAAATCATCCGCAGGCTTGTGAAGGAATGGGAAGAGGACGGCATGGAAATAAAAAAGAAAAGTACCACATTATAATAAATAAGGTAAAACGACAACCCCGAAACCGATATTGAAACGGATTCGGGGTTGTTCCTGTCAGTAGGGCAAATGATTCAAGCCGTTACTTTGGTTGCAACAGATGCTTCAGGTTATCATCATTCGCGATACGTTCCAATTCATCCCTGACAATCTGTTTCACATCCTCCTTGATACGGTTGTAATTATCCTGCACACGCTCTTTCATGCGGTCCATACCGTCCTCGTCCGTGAAATCCGTAATAATAGGTATAGGCTTGTAGTCCTTCTCCTCCCGTTTTACTTTTTCGGCATCCACGACGATCTCACAATGAAAAATTTTCTGTTCGATACGCTCGTCGAACGTATCCGCCACGGAGCCCACAAACATTCCCTGCGTCAGGGATGAAATCTTGCTTGGTGGGATAAGCGCGTCCATCTGCGTGTTGATGGAGGTTGAGACATCCTGCCGGTTAATGGAGATTGACTGCCGCTTCTGCAAAACCTTTCCGAAGCGTTCGGAAAGTGTCTTGGCTGTCTCTCCGACCACCTGCCCGGAGAAGATATTTCCGACAGTATTCATCACTACACGCGCCTCCTTGTCACCATAGTCGCGTACCAACTGGCTGAAATCCTGGAAGCCCAGAAGCACGGCCACCTTGTTGCTTCGTGCGGTGGCGATAAGGTTGTCCAGCCCCTTGAAATATATCGTCGGCAGCTCGTCAATGATAATCGAGGATTTGAGCTTGCCTTTCTTATTGACGAGTTTGACGATACGCGAATTATACAGACCGAGAGCCGCACCGTAAATATTCTGGCGGTCAGGATTATTGCCGACACAGAGTATCTTGGGCTCTTCCGGATTATTGATGTCCAATGTAAATTCGCTGTCCGACATCACCCAGTAGAGCTGCGGTGAAATCATCCTTGAAAGTGGGATCTTGGCGGAGGCTATCTGCCCCTGGAGCTGCTCCGCAGCCCCTCCGAGCCAGGCATCCATGAACGGAGAAAGGTAGTTCTCCAGTTCGGGATAAGAGGACAGAATCGGAAAAATATCCTCATAGCGGCGGTTCAAAAACTCGATGGCGTGGGGGAATGTACAATACTTACCATTCTGAAATATTTTAAGATACCAAATGATTGCAGCAAAGAGGATTATAGGTGATTCCACAAAGAAATCCCCCTGTTTTTGCACCCACGTTTTATTCAAATTTAACATTATCGTGTAAGCACTTTCGTAAGCGTCCGTAATGTCCTCCATAAAATCGGGATGGATGGGATTACAGCGGTGTGAGCGGCGCGGGTCATCGAAGTTGATTACATAGAACTTCGGTTTCACCTTGTATCCTTCCGTGTGGTTCATCAAGTGGTTGTAGGCGATTGTGGACAAGTCGCTGAATTTGAAGTCATAGAGATACATCGAGTAGCCCTTCTCTATCTGCTGTTTGATATAGGAATTGACCACCGCGAAAGACTTTCCGCTGCCCGGTGTTCCCAACACGATGGACGCACGCTGGGGCAAAAGGATGTTGATCCAGCCGTTGTTCCACTTCTTCTTATAATAGAAACGTGTGGGTAGGTTCACGGAGTATTCGTTGGTCAGGAGCCGTGTCTCCTGCATGAACGACTCGTTCTCGTTGTTGAAAACATCCTCCATAAGGTTATGCTTCAAAAGTCGGCTCATCCAGAGCCCGCCCATCAGCAGGCAGACATAGCCGCCACCGACGGTAAGGATATACAAAGCCGTGACCGCCTCAATCGGTAGCGGCAAAGCCAATATCCACCAGTTGAGGAAAAACAGCACAAAGCCGGCGGCAAGCACCACCCATATTCTTTCCCATGTGATTTTCTCACCCTTCACGCCCTTTGTGCCCAGGCAGGAAAGGGCCAGCAGGATGACAGCGAACAGCTTCGTGTAAAGGATGGAATGGAACAGTCCCGCCGTGCGGTTGAAGTTCATCAGTATCCTGTCCACCACACCGATGCCCACTCCCCACAGCCGGACCGCCTCATAGCAGTACCAGTACACGTTCATCACTACCAGTATAATACTCACGGCACGCAGAAAATCCATGATTTTCGCCAATGCCCTCAAATCGTCTTCCTGTGACATAAATTGAATCTGTTTTAATGTTGATACTTAATCTGATTACATACCCAAGCCTTTGCGCTTCTTCTTTTTCCTGTGCCGCATCGCCCGGATAAACGCCTCTTCCTCGGCATCCACAGCCGGACCGGCAGGTGTGAGCAAACCGAGTCCATCGGCATATTCCCCGTTCTCGGATACAGACTGCTTCCGTGTATCTTCCACGTCCTCCACCGGAACGGAAAGCTGCACCAGAGGCTGTCCGGCATACGGCAGTGTGAAATGTTCCTGCAAGACGTTGGCGGAGAGTTCCTTGCCCATACGGGAGCCGTTCAGGACGCATCCCGTGCGGTGGTCGATGAAAGTAGCACCGTAGATACGCCCGTCCTCCGTATGGCGAAAAACAGTGTCAATGCCTTTGGCTTTCAATTCCGCGATGAACTTCTCCTTGTGATATGTTTTTTCCAAAGCAGCAAGGACCGTGCGTTTGGTCATGCCGGCAAGTTTCCTATCCTTAATCTCCTGCTTGGAACGTGTGAACTTCCTCTGCACAGCTTCATAGCCGACGGACTTGCCGTATAGCGAGGACTTGAACGGATTGCCGGCCTTGTTCCCGGACTCATCCACCACCGAATAGACCAGCCCGTTGTACTCCCGTCCGTGCACGTTACCCCGTGCCTCCTCCACCGTTATCCCATATAAGGAAAGGAGGGCACGGTATTCACCCATCGTCTGGAAGCGGTATTTCTTGTTCACTTCCTTGACGACATTACCCACCTGCTTCTTCACGTCCCCCGCGGACACGTCCACCCTGCGGAGCGGATTGTCCAACCGAGCATTCCTGCGCTCCGCAGGATGCAGCCCGTACTTTTCTTCCAGCTCCTTGCGGATGCGGTCACTCCTGCGATAGAGATAGTCCTGGTTGAGACGCCTGCCATTCTCATCCACATTGACCGTGACGATATGGACATGGTGCCGGTCTATGTCCTCGTGCTTGTAAATCATGTACGGCTGCTCTCCGTAGCCGAGCTTCTCCAAATACTCCCTCGCGATGTCCTGCAATTCCGTATTGGTCAGCATATCATCGGGATGCGGATTGAGGGAAATGTGCACCACTGGTTTCTCCACCCTTGTATGCGCAGGCATATAAGCCATGAAATCGTCCACCGCACGGTTAATATCCACCGTTCCCGTGCCGTCATTGTAGATTTTGTTGGTGGCAAGGAGCTTTCCCTGCTCCTTGTTGATCTTCTCCCCGTTGTAGGCGAGTGCGCCGTACAGCGACTTCCCTACACTGATTTTTGCGACCATTGCGCCTCCATCTTTCTTGAAAGTTCCACAATCTCGCGGCTCAACCTTACCAGCTCGATGGTCTGTCGTTCCAGTTTATAGAGCAACGCCATCGCCTTCTTCTCGGAGAAATGGCAGCGCAGTTCCTTCACGACCTGGTTGTAGTTCGTGCCTACCGCACGGAACTGCGCATGAAAATCGGACAGTCTGGTGTAGTAGTCCACCAGTGTCTTGTCCATTGTCAGCACCTTGAACGGCTTGCCGAAGAAGTGCGCTTTAAGAAAAACAGCCCTGGCATAAACGCCTGACCGTTCGTACATGGAGAGGAATTTGTTCCACTCCGCATCATCGAAGCGCACCATCACGCAGTGCGTCTTCGGGTCCAGCTTGGGATTTCTCCCGGTCTTGTTTCTTTTTTCCTGCATATAAATTTTGGATTTAGCGGTTGCACGGCATAAACCCCGCTTTGGGGACACATACACCGTAGGTTCATCAGGCTTCCCGACTCCGGAGAGGAAGCCCGCCCCCCAGAAGGGCAAGTGCTTTTCAGGGTAACTCAAATCCTTTTGAGTAACTGAAAAGACATCTTGCTATGTTCTTGTGAACATAAAAATCCGTCGGGGACGGATTGGAAGAATACCTGATGACCCACGGCTGCGCCCCATGCGGATAGCCCTGCCGTTCGGGTGCAAAGTTACAGGGATAAGACGGTGTAATACAGGGTGTTTAACCGGACAATGCCTACCAACCGACGCCACAAGCTGCCACTTCGTCTGGAGGTGATACAAGTGCGGAAAAATCATTGTTTATTTGCAGCGTGATTGGTTGAAAGACCTGTCTGACGCATGGTCTGAAAGCCGGTTTGAGGTCCTGTTGATAAGAATGTCGGCAAGCCGGTAAGTTGATAAGTCGATAAGCCGGTAAGTCGGTAAGTTGGCAGACCGGTCAGCAGACAAACAGTCGTGGCGGTAAACATACCGGCAAGTATGCAAACGGGCAAACCGGATGCACATCCGACCTGAAAACAGACTGTCCGGGAAATTGTCTGTCCGGCCTGCGGCAGTGTCTTACGGTCAATCAACCGGTCACAAGGTAAACCTATTGTATCACTTAATTAAAAAAACGAGAAATGAAAAAAGAAACATTGCTTGTGGCTTTCTCCACCCAGAAAGGGGGAGCGGGCAAAACGACACTCACGGTATTGATGGCAAGCTATCTCTATTACGTGAAAGGAATGGATGTCGCCGTTATCGACTGCGATTATCCGCAGTACAGCATCAAGGACATGAGGGAGCGTGACATGAGGAACATCGAGCGCAATGCCCATTTGCGCAAGACGGCTTTCGAGCAGTTCGCACGGCTGAAAAAGAAGATGTATCCCATTGTGGAGAGCCGTCCGGAAAAGGCAGTCGAAAAGGCCAAGGATTTTCTGGCGATGGAGACACCTCCGGATATTATCTTCTTCGACCTGCCGGGAACGGTGAACAACTCCGATGTCATCAATACGGTGGCGACGATGGACTACGTATTCTGTCCCATCATGGCTGACCGGGTGGTGGCGGAAAGCTCGCTCAATTTCGCCACAGTCGTGAACGACACGCTTCTTAGTACAGGGCGTTCCAACATCAAAGGGTTATACCTTCTGTGGAACATGGTGGACGGACGGGAGAAGACCGACCTTTATGACCGCTATGAGAAGGTTGCCGGAGAACTCGGTCTGAACGTCATGAGAACCTTTCTTCCCGACAGCAAGCGTTTCCGCAGGGAAAGTGCGGAGGACGGGGAACGCTCCGTGTTCCGTTCCACTGTCATGCCGCCTGACAGGAGTCTGATAAGGGGCAGCAATATCGAGAGGCTGGCGAATGAGATGTTGGAACTTATAAACGCATAGGAATGGCTAAGAATCTTGATGTGCAAATCGACTCGGCGGACTTCCTTGACAGCATACGTCCGGAACTGCCCGCGACCACCCCCGAGACACGCTCTCTGAGAAAAGCGGCTGTACAGCCGGAAGTCACGGCAGAAAAGAGAAAGTCGTCACGAAATGACAGCCGCAAGAAAAACGCGGGGAAAACAGTATGCGTAATTCCACCCATCGAAAACGAGGATGACTATCTCGACCTGTTCATCCAGGGAGCCGAAACGGCAGCCCGTTCGGGTAAAATGGCATATGTACGCAAGGAGTACCACGAACGTATCATGCGCATTACCCGCGTCATAGGAAAGGACAAGCTGACCTTGTCGGGGTACATTGACCATGTGCTGACCCAGCATTTCCTCCAATGCGAGGACGTGATAAAAAAACTGTATGACAAGAATTATGAAGATATATTTTAACAACATCAAAATTATGAGGATAAAGACAATGAAGAAAAAACAGAAGTCCATGAACCGTTTAAAAGCATACAGCCTATGAATATGACCAATATTCTATTGACCGTATCGGTTGCCTGTAACGTATGGTTCCTGTTCCTGCTTCTGTATGACCGCATCATGGAAACAAGGCTCGTCCGTTTCTTCAAGGACATTGCCAAAGTCTGGAATACCCTCCATGCCGGAGAACAGAAAAAGGAGACGGAACGGGCGCCCGCACAAGCGGTGGATATTATCGGCAAGAGCCATTTCAAAATGACAATGACCCGGACAATGACTACCATACCGGCGCCACAAGCTGCCACTTCGGAGGAAGGCATTGAGCTGTCTGAGGAAGACGCTACTTTTGACGACGGAAACAGCAAGGCGGAGTCACATCCGACACAAGTTCCGGAAGAGAAGCTCGATGAGGTATTCTCGAATATTCCTCCGTCGGAAATGAAATATGGAGAGGACGAACCGGAAGATGAGACACCGGACAGACGGCAGGCTTCAGGATTCAGCTTTGACGAAATAGGTGATGCGGTCAGCATAGCCGGCAAGGAGAAGCCGACCTATGAGGAAAAACACCGGGCAGGAAAAGTGTTCTCCGATCTTGAAGGAACGGAACTGCTCGACAAGATGAGCCAGTCCGTCAAGATGAAGGTTTCCGGATTCATAGACCTCTATCTCTACGACCAGCCCGTGCCGGTAGTGAAGGAGGTAAGGATGAAAGCGGAATTTATAATTCCGGAAAAGTTGGAAGATTTCAATATCCGGGATTTTGTGTAACGACAATAAAGAATGTAACAACAATGAAAAAAAAGAAATGATGGCAGACAGACCGTGCAGGCAGTACAAGGTACCGCCCAACCGGAACGGACACTCCCAAGTCCGTGGAAACAAACGGGAGCCACTGAATCCAGGAATTAAAACAGTATCAACCGCCCGAAAAAGGACCATCCACCCTTTGACGGCACAAAACAAGAGTTATTAATGAACAAGAAACAGAAATTCTTTCTTTCGGCAGCGTTACTCATCGCTGCAACCGCATCCGCACTTGCCCAGGACAACGGGCTTGCAGGCATCAACGAAGCCACTCAAATGGTGAGTAGCTATTTTGATCCAGGCACGAAATTAATTTACGCCATCAGCGCTGTGGTCGGGTTAATCGGTGGCGTGAAAGTCTATGGGAAGTTCTCGTCAGGAGACCCCGATACGTCGAAGACGGCGGCGTCGTGGTTCGGGGCGTGTATCTTCCTTATCGTGGCGGCAACGATTCTCCGCTCGTTCTTCCTTTAATATTATAATGTATGGCCGGATACCCCAT
>OHFO01000240.1_pt1 | contig 15974 bp, 14 predicted proteins | sample 1567541 | NCBI WGS metagenome assembly OHFO01 (sample SAMEA3879595, study PRJEB24766) | human gut metagenome | biome: human-associated habitat; feature: feces | place: USA | collected 1985/1987 | reverse complement strand
TCTAATTTCAATTCTATCCGGTTGTGGTGGAAAAAACTATTTAGGAGAAAAGATAGTGGTTTCTACAACAAATCTAAGGTTAATAGAAGACAATAATTCTTTTCTGGAACAGATTGGACAAATAATAGAATCCCAGCAAGAACAAGGTGAAGAATCAGAAGAAATAGAGAAAGAAGAGAATGCTGGTAAAGATGAAGATAGTTCTGTGGATAATATAATAGGATTATCAGATTCTATTCGTTTAAAACAGATGGGAATTGGTGAAGTCTTAAAAGAATGCGATAAAGTATTAAAGGACAGCTATTCGGTTTCTGATGATTGTCAGGTAATGGAAGGTGCATTTTATCTGGAGAAAGATGGAAACCTTCTGGGACGTTATGCTGCAAAGTCGGAATTCATTATTTTTGATAAAGTAAATGATAAAAAATATCAGATTTCATTGGATGGCATGGAAAAATCCGTTGAGATAAAGGAAATCAAAGAGTCTGAATCGGCAGATACCATGCAGGCTATGCCGTGGGATGCCGTACTGGAAATGGTAAATGCATTGGATTTTGATACGATAGCAGAGCCGGAAGATGATTACATTTTACTGAACCTTGCAGGAGCGGTAGAGGTCGGTTCCAATGGAATCAATCCGGCATCCGGCAAAAATAAGAAATTTTATGCCATCGAAAATGGGACCATGGTGAGTGCAGACCAGCAGATGATACGTGGAAAACAATATGCACTGGAGCTGACCGGAGCCACGAATGAAGATGGAAATGCATTGACAGCGGGCAGCCAGATTGTGGTAAAACATGTTGCAGGAGTCTTCCTGAAATGTCAATAATTGTGCGAACCATGCACAATATGTCGGAATAATACGATGGAAAATAATTGCACTGACAAAAGCCGCAGCGTTATAATTTTAAGGAAGAAGCAGTGGCAAAGGAGGAGCAATTATGGACAAGCAACGGTATATGATTTCAGATGCTGCAGCACTTGTAAATGTAGAATCCCATGTACTTAGATACTGGGAAGAAGAGTTAGAACTTACGGTACCCCGCAACGAAATGGGACACCGTTATTATACAAAAGAAAACATTGAGCAATTCATGAAGATAAAAGAATGGAAAGAGCAGGGTTATCAGTTAAAGGCAATCAAGCTTTTAATACATAATGGCGGCAGGGAAGATGCACCGGAGCTATTAGCGGCAACAGCAGCATCGGAGCCGGCAAAGCAGACTCTTTCCACGGAGGTAGAGGACAACACAAGGCGGATGGAGCAGTTCCAGCATATGATGGCACAGATTGTAAAAGGTGCGATTGCCGAAAACAATCATGCACTGGGAAAAGAAGTCAGCGAACTGGTGCGGGATTATGTATTAAAAGAAATGAATTATCTGATGAGGGAACAGGATGAAGCGGAGGAAGAACGCTATAAGAAACTGGACGAGCTGATTCGTCAGAGCCTGAAGGCAAAGGGAAAGAAAGAGAAGAAGCTGTTTCATAAGAAACAGGAATGGAAACCGAATGAAGCATAGCCTCACAAATGAGGGCATAACTACGAGAAACACGCTTTGCGAGTTTCTCGCATAAAAAAAGAAGCTGTGTGGCGAAACCAACAGCTTCTTTTGAATTAAGTACGAAAATTATTCCTGACTGATAGCTCCTGTAGGGCAAGCACCTGCACAAGTTCCACACTCGATGCAAGTATCAGCAGCGATTTCGTATTTTCCATCTCCTGCAGAGATAGCTCCAACTGGGCATTCACCTTCGCAAGTACCGCAGCTTACACATGAATCAGAAATTACATATGCCATTTTATCGTCCTCCTTTAAAAATAATAAACAATGTATAGGCTAGAATTCTAGCTTGCAATTATTTTAATACAAAAAATTATGATTTACAATACCTCTTCCTCATGTACTAAAGAAAAAGCAATCGTGTATATAATTACGGACAAAAGGGAAAACTAATTGCATATTTTATCGGGAGGGATTATAATAACACCATTGACAACAAGAAGGAGGAAAAGAATATGGCACAGGTAACCGGAGATACCATGATTGGTGAATTACTTCAGATTGACGAGAACATTGCACCGATTCTTTTAAATATTGGAATGCACTGCTTAGGATGCCCATCCTCTCAGATGGAGACAATTGAACAGGCAGCAATGGTTCATGGAATCGAGCCACAGTCTTTAGTTGATGAAATCAATGATTTCCTTGCAAAAGACGGCAAGTAAGAAATAGAGACAAATAAAAGACCAGAACAGTCCGATAATCGAATGCCGTAAGGCTTGAAGATATCGTGTGTTCTGGTCTTTTTATCTTTTTTAAATTTCCGCCAGTACCTGCAGTGCCTGCTCTTTAATCAGAGGCAGGAAATGCTCATCGAAGTAAGCCTGCGAAGCACGGCTGTATTTCTCAGTGGAAGCGTATTCCGATAAGATGTTGCAGACCTTATTGAAATCTTCCGGAGAATGGTGTCCCTTGTGCAGTACCAGATAAAAGGCACTCTTATTCGGATTCTTGTAAAGGAAATTCCGGTCGTTATAAAAGCCATTTAAAATACGGGCAAGATTGCTGATTTTCTCTAAGCTGTCGAAGACGAACAGCCGGGTAATATCTACCACCGGTTCTACGACAGGCTTCGGAGCAGGAGAGGCAGCCTTCTTGACAGGAGCTTCTGCCGGGGCAGCAGCCTTCACTGACTTGGCAAGTTCGCTCTTCTGCTTCTCCTGAAGCTGTTTGAAGAAGCCTAAAATATCATCGGCTCCGGCTGCAGGAGTGTTCTTTGCATCTGCAAAATCCGGATATTCATTTTCGTCCGGCTCTGAAAATTTGGAAAACCGGGTGTCTAACTCTTCCGGGTATTCTACCTTGGTAATAATAAGCAATACTGTATCTTGTGTCAGGGGAACGGCTTCTATCATAAGAGGCATATCCTCGGCTTCAAATCCAAATTCATAATTCGCCTGCTGCATCATGTCACGAAACAGGGACTTTGCTTTTTCCGTGCCATATGCTAACTCACTCAGCTTCAGATGGCGGTCATCTAAGTCTGCTCTGGTAAGTGTGCAGCGAATCTGGTTGTCATTCACTTTTTCAATTTTCATAAAAATCACTTCCTTATCTATAGAAAATTGTATGAAGTTTACGCCTATATTATAATGGAATGAAAAATACTTGTAAACCGGTAAAAAATATTAAAGTTTTCTAAAAAGTCTAAAAAAACAGATTTTCTATTGCAAAGCATAATTGCTTTGTGCTATAAACTATTCCAAGAGATGCGTTCCGGTTCCTTTGAAAGAAGGAAGGGGCGGAACATATAGAAACACAAATTTTGTTTGACAGATACGAGCTGTTGTCGGAGTTAGGAAGCGGCGCAGCAGGAAAGGTGTATCTTGCCAGACATCTGAAGTTGGAGACATATCGTGCAATAAAGTGTATTTCAAAGACACGTTCTATGCCGTTTTCAATTCTTTCTGAAGCGAACATTCTCGCTAAGTTACGACATCCCGGAATTCCAATTGTATATGATGTAGAGGAAGATGAAGCCTTTTATTATATCATTGAGGAATATGTTGAAGGGGAATCGTTAGAGAAGTTGCTTTGGAATACGTCAGTTTCCCAGGAGTATATGATACAGATTGGCATACAGCTTTGCGGAATCGTTTCATTCCTGCACAGCCAGAAACCATTTCCGGTATTACATCAGGATTTAAAACCGTCGCACATTATAGTATGTGGGAATCAGGTAAAATTAATCGATTTTGGAATTGCATCATATATTACCAGTCGTGGAAAAAATTATCAGAACTATGGAACAAAAGGTTTTGCGGCACCGGAGCAGTACGGGGAATATGAACTGCATACGGCAAGCGATATTTATGCAATCGGGGCTATTTTTTTACTTTATATTAAGAAGCATTCCCACAAAAGCAGCCCGGCATTCCGGCATATCGCACAAAAAGCCACAAGAAAAAATCCAAACAAGCGTTACAAAAGCGCCGGGGAATTACAACAGGCACTGACCCGTGCGTTAAAGCAGAATGGGAATCGGAAAGAGCATCTCTTAAAAAGCATATCTGTTGTGGGGGCAGAATCCGGAGTCGGAACCACCCATATAGCCATTGCACTGACTTCATTTTTTAATGCGGGGGGCGCAAATGCCCTGTATCGGGAAATTCAGTCCGAAAAGAGGGAAAAGATAAGTAATGTGGTGGAACAAATTGGGCGGAGCCGTGAGGCAGAGTGCGAAGAAGATATCGTCATCTGCCGGAATTTCCGGGGAAGTGAGTCAATCGGCAGCGGGGAAGACACACTCATTTTCGATTATGGAGCTGCAGTGAAAGAAGCCTGCATGGAAGAGGCTGAGATTACAATACTCGTAGTGAATCTGTCTTTGTGGAAGCGGGAGGCTTCCATGAAAGCCTGGCAAACGTTACGTTGTGTACCAAATCTTAAAATTATCTGTAATCACAGCAGCCCCATGGAGGCGAGAGAATTTGCAGCTTTCATCGGAAGAGAAGTGTACTGTTATCCGAGGGACACAATGCCATTTGATGGTGGCAGAGAAAAGGAAGCATTCTTCACACAAATGCTTTCGAAAGAAGGGAGAAGATAACAAACCATGGAAGAAAGAAAAAGTATCGGAATATTTGGTGTGCAGCAGGGCGTGGGTGTGACGCATCTGTGCACTGCGCTGACCCATTACTGTGCGGACTGCCTGAAAAGTCACACGGCATTGGTGGAATTAAGTGGAAATCACGAATTGGAAGAACTGCAGAAACAGCAGCAGGGTAAATGGGGGCGGCCGGACAGAAAACACTATTTTGCAAATGCGGGAAGTGATAATATGCCGGAATATATCCGACAGGGCTATGAATATTACATCATAGACGGCGGAAGTGAGTTTTACAGGATTCGTCGGGAATTCTTGCGCTGTGACCGGAAGCTGATTCTGGTTTCCTTAAGTCCATGGAAACGAAAGGAATTAGAGTATTTTATGTCCGTCATATGGGAAGAGGAAAAGTGTTTGGATAACGTGACGTTTCTGGCACAGTTTGGGATGAAAAAAGATAAAAAAGATTTTCAGAAACAATACCGCATACCAATCCATACCCTTCCTTTTATGGAGGACCCGCTTCATTTAAAAGAAGCAGAGCGCCTGTTTTTAAAAACTTTAGTTTAACATATCACGAACGCTTATCCTTTTGGAAAAGGAAAGTAGAAAGCAGGCATGTAAATTTAACAGAAACCAAAAACAAAAAAGATGAATAAATAGAAATATATGCTTTTGATGTGAGAAGGTTACCCTGAATGCTTACTCACACCGCTGCAGAATGCAGCACAATGTAAAGAAAAAGAAAGGTAAGAGGCACAGACAAAAATTATAGTCTGTGCCTCTTTTTACGCGGGAAATTCGCAAAGCGTGTTTCCAGGTGGTTTTTACTTGAAATTTTCCCACCAATGACGTATGCTTATGGCAAAGAAAACAAAAATGGAAAACCATAAGAAAATAGAACAGTAAAGTACAGGAGGACGCAGGCTTGGAGAGAACGCAGCGAACGAACAGACCGACAAATGGAAATAGAAATAGAAACCGGAACCGCAGACGGAACAGAAAAAACACGAAATTAGCACCGGTTATTGTGGTAATCGTATTGATATTACTGGTGCTGCTGATTACCGTAGGAACGAAAATCATTCAGAAATATATTCCGAGTAAAGAGCATCAGGATATGACAGAATATTATCATTTACAGGCGGATGATGATATTTCGCTGGTGGTGGATCATGAAGTGTTAGAAACACCGGGCAAATATATAGACGGCGAAGTATATGTGGATTATGAAACGGTACATGACCGCTTCAATGACCGTTTTTACTGGGATGCCAATGAAAATGTATTGCTTTATACACTGCCGGATAATCTCGTTACCGTGGCAGCAGGCAGCAATACTTATCAGGTAGGGAAGGAAAACCAGAGTGCAGATTATACAATTGTCCGGAATGACAGCAATACCATGTATCTTGCACTTGATTTCGTAGAGCAGTATACCAATATTACCCACGAAGTATATGAAGGCCCGAATCGTACCGTAATCAATACCGTGTGGGGGGATGTGGATACAGCACCGGCGAAGAAGGCAACACAGCTTCGTTTAAAGGGCGGTATCAAGAGTCCGATTGTGAAAGACTTAGAAAAAGGTGAGACCCTGACAATTTTGGATGCAGGTGACAGCTGGACCAAAGCCATGACAGAAGATGGTGTTATCGGATACCTTAAGAATAAGTTCGTAGGAAAAGTAACCACTGAAACCTTAAACAATGATTTTACAGAGCCGGAATTTACCCATATTTCCAAGGACTTTACCATAGAAATGGCATGGCATCAGGTGACAACAAAGGATGCCAACAGCACCATTGCAACGGTATTGCAGAATACCAAAGGAATCAATGTAATCGCACCGACCTGGTTCTACTTAAATGATAATAACGGTAACATTGCAAACCTTGCATCGCTGGATTATGTAAACTACTGCCATCAGAATAATATTGAGGTCTGGGGACTGGTAAGCAATCTTGAAAATAAAGAAGTGGATACAGCTGCTGTTCTGACCCATACCTCTACCAGACAGTATCTGGTCAATCAGATTATTTCAGCAGCAATCCAGTACGATTTGGATGGAATCAATCTGGATTTTGAATCCTTAAACAGTGAAGCAGTGGGAGACAGCTATATCCAGTTTATCCGCGAACTTTCCTTAAAATGTGCAAACAACGGCGTGGTATTATCCGTGGACAACTATGTGCCGAGTGCTTATACCGCATTTTATGACCGGGAAGAACAGGCAAATTTTGCTGATTATGTAGTGATTATGGGATATGATGAGCATTATGCTGGTTCAGATGAAGGATCTGTTGCATCCATTGGATTTGTAACCAACGGAGTAGCCGATACCTTAAAGGAAGTACCTGCAGACCAGATCATTCTGGGATGTCCGTTCTATACAAGAATATGGGCAGAGACACCAAAGGCAGATGATGAAGAAGATACAACAGCTGCAGCAGCAGAAGATTATGTACCATATGATTTGACCAGCGAAGCTGTTGGTATGGATACGGTACAGAAACGTCTGGAATTAAATGGAGCAACGCCGACCTGGTCGGAAGAAGATGGGCAGAATTACGCAGAATATGTAAATGATGGGGTTACCTATAAAGTCTGGATAGAAGACGCAGCTTCCCTTGAGAAGAAGTTAGAAGTCATGAAGTCAAATAAACTTGCGGGAATATCTTTCTGGAAGCTTGGCTTTGAGACAGACAGCATCTGGGATACCATTATAAAATATACAAATAACTAAAGTGTAAAACCGCAAAGGAGAGGTCCATGAAAAAGTTGTTATGGATATTTCCGAAGAAATTGCGAAGTTTAAAGTAGATTAACAGATAAAACAGGATAATTGAGCCGGCACTTTCATATTTATTATAAAGAAAAGAATTAGGAAGTGTGGTTTGAAAAAAAGAATGGAATTATATATGGCAGTTCTTCTACTGGTGGCAGTATGCCTGTTATCAAAAGAAGGAGCAGTGCTGGTAAGCAGCATGCGGGCGGCAGAAGAAAAGCCATGTATCGTTGTGGACGCAGGCCATGGCGGTGATGACCCGGGCAAAATCGGGATTCACGGCGAACTGGAAAAGGACATTAACCTTGCCATTGCAAAGAAGGTAAAAGCCCGTCTGGAAAAAGAAAATATAACAGTGATTCTGACCCGGGAGACAGACGAAAGTCTTGATAAAGGGGAGAGCGGCAGCAAAAAGGTGGCAGATATGCGTAACCGCTGCCGGCTGATTGATGAGGCGAAGCCGTTATTTACCATAAGTGTCCATCAGAACAGCTATACGGAAGAGTCCATAAGCGGAGCCCAGTGCTTCTATTTTGGACAGTCCGAGGAGGGCAGAAAAATTGCCGGGATTATGCAGGAAAGCCTGCGGTCGCATCTGGATACGGAAAATAAGCGGGAAGCAAAAGCCAATGAGAGTTATTATCTCCTGAAAAAAACGGCATATCCTACGGTAATCGTAGAATGCGGCTTCTTAAGTAATTCCGAGGAGGCCGCGAAATTATCTACCGGGGAATATCAGGAGGCAGTGGCAGAGGCCATTGCGGATGGAATTTTAGACTGTCTGGGCAATGAAACAGCAGATACGGAAGAAGCCGGCATGAGTAATGAGACTGCAGATACAGAAAAACAGAAAACGAAACAGCATTGAAATGCATCAGAAATAAAGAAAGATTACAAAAAAAGATTCCAGCCATAATGGTCTGGAATCTTTTGCTTTCTTATATTTTTCCGGGTTTAGCCCATCACAGAAAAATGATAGAGTGTCTTGGAACGGAAATTCTCGCCTGCTTTTAAAACAACAGAAGGGAAATGTTCGATATTAATTGCATTTGGATAATGCTGTGTCTCTAAACATACTGCGGAATATGGCGGATAATCTTTGCCATCAATTCCTTTCTGATGAAGGGTATAGCAAGGAACATAGAGCTGCACACCCGGCTGGTCGGTAAAGCAGGTCAATCGAATACCGCTTTCCTTTGACTGTAAAACAGCCGCCTCTCTTAAGCCATCCCCGTTGATTACAAAGTTATGGTCGTAAGTACCGCCTAATTTTAACTGGGCATTGTCACAGTGAATGCCGTCACCGATTTTTTTCATCTCACGGAAATCAAATGGACTTCCTTCTACAGAGAGAAATGCGCCGGTAGGACACTGCGTATCATCCAGTTCTGTAATTACATCTGCATCAATGCGTAATTCCTGATCTAATACAGTACCGTTTCCTTCCCCATTCAGATTGAAGTAACCGTGGCTGGTTACAGAGAATACGGTATCCTGATCACAGGATGCCTCATAAACAATAGATAATTCATTGTCCTCAGACCATCCATAAGTAACGGAAACTGTAAGATTGCCCGGATATCCTTCTTCCCCATCCGGAGAAATGCGGGTAAATGTAACTTTATCGTCTGTAACTTTTCCGGTCCATACACGCTGGGCAAATCCCGTAGGACCACCATGCAGGTGGTTTGGCCCATTATTAATGGCAAGATTGTATTCTTTATCATTTAAGGTAAAGTGCCCTTTGGCGATACGGTTGGCGCATCGACCGACAACAGCTCCCAGGCTGGCATCATCAGCAAGATACTCATCGGCATTCATTAAGCCTAAAATTACATCGGTCAGTTTTCCCTCTTTATTCGGAACCATAATCTTAATAATACGGCATCCATAATCCGAAAGAGTAACGGAAGCGCCGGATGCATTTTCAATAGTATAAAGGGAAATCGGCTGATTATCTTTGGTCATGCCAAATTCGTTTTTTGTAATTTTCATCTGGAAACTCCTTTCCATAATATTCTAGTGAACATACTGATTATGCCACACTTAGGTCTACATAGCAAGTAGGAAGTGCGGTTTTCGGGTGTTTTCGATTTTTGATGAAAATGGATTTTGAAAACAATTCCAGTTCTTGAACACATAAAGGGAACGTGATATAATAGGCGTTATGAAAACAGAAGTGATAAAAATAGATCAGAATAATATGGATACAGAAGCACTGGAACGTGCAGCCGCAATTATCCGGGATGGCGGGCTGGTGGCATTTCCAACTGAGACGGTATATGGACTGGGCGCAGATGCACTGAGTGCAGAGGCATCGAAGAAAATTTATGCGGCAAAGGGAAGACCATCTGATAATCCTTTGATTGTTCATGTGGCAGAATTTTCAGACATGGAGAAAATCGCACAGGAGATGCCGGAAGAAGCAAAGAAACTTGCAGATGCAGGATGCAACGGAAAGACAGTTGTTATGGGTATCAGACCAGAGGATATTGGAGATTCCGAGATTGAGATCGAAGCACACCAAGATTGCGCATTCGAGGCTGATGTAACAGGATACGAGTTATTAGGTTCTGAGGTATTATTATACTTCAAAGTAGCAGGCACAAGCATGACTGCAAAAGTTGATTCCAGAACAACAGCACGTATGGGAGATCACATCAAACTTGCTATTGATCCTGAGAAGATTCATGTTTTCGACAAAGAAACAGAATTGACAATTACCAACTAATTCGGTAAAATTAAACAGAACATCATTTAAAATAAAACTGGGTACAGTGATGTACCCAGTTTTTGTTCGTCAGTAAGGATGAAATTATAGATCGGATGATGGGTGGAACTAGACGAAGGGGAGATATCGGAAAGGAAATAGATTATGATTTCAAACCATAAAATACAGACAGCACTTGATGAGATAAAGGATATATCGAGAATTGATCTTGCACTTTACACGGAAAAAGGAAAGCCGGTTGCAGCAACATTTGAGCCGGAGGGAGATTTAGAGGGCGCAATCACATCTTTTGCAGATTCCATGGCAGAGAGCCAGATGCTCTCCGGATATCATTTTTTTAAGGTGATCGTGGATGGCGAGGTGGAATATATTCTGCTGACTAAATCACAGGCAGAGGATGCATATATGGTGGGGCGCTTAGCGGTCTGCCAGATCAGAAACCTTGCAGCAGCCTACATGGAGCAGTTCGACCGCAACAATTTCATGCAGAATATCCTGCTTGGAAATATGTTGGTCGTAGATATGTACAATAAGGCACAGAAACTTCACATCGAGCAGGCGGAGCGCGTGGTCTTTGTGATCGATTTAGAAGATAAAAAGGATTCCACCGCAGTGGAACTTGTGAAAAATCTCTTTGCAACCAAGATGCGCGATTATGTGACCGAAGTGGACGAGCAGAGCATCGTCCTGATTAAGGACGTGCGCGACATTAAGAGTGAAGATGAATTACAGAAATTGGCCGATATGATCGTGGACAATATGCATACCGAGGCAATGGTGCGCGTGAGGGTCGGCTACGGCAATCAGGTGAATAATCTGCCGGATATTGCAAAATCCTATCAGGAGGCAAAGATGGCGCTTGAGGTTGGAAAGATTTTCTATGCAGAAAAAGAGACGATCGCATATCGTTATCTTGGTATCGGGCGTCTGATCTACCAGCTTCCGATGAGTCTCTGTGAGATGTTTATTCATGAGGTGTTTGGGGATGAGATCCCGGATATTTTTAATGAAGAGACAACGACGACGATTCAGAAGTTTTTTGAAAACAATCTGAACATTTCAGAGACAGCCAGACAGCTTTATGTGCACAGAAATACTTTAGTGTACCGTCTGGAGCGATTAGAGAAAATCATTGGACTTGATATCCGTAAATTTGACGATGCGATGACGTTTAAACTTGCACTGATGGTTATTTCTCATATGCGGTATGCGAGACGTCAGGATACGGATCAGAGATAGCAATTCAGTATAAAAGTAATAGATTTAGCAGGAAAGGGAAGAAAGAAATGGCAAAAACAGGCGGCTATGACGAGAGCAGTATTTCCGTTCTCGAAGGGCTTGAGGCGGTAAGAAAAAGACCGGGAATGTATATCGGCAGTGTTTCGCGCAAAGGATTGAATCACCTGATCTACGAGATTGTGGACAATGCGGTGGATGAGCATCTTGCGGGAGCCTGTGATACGATCCGTGTAACATTAGAAGCGGATGGATCCTGTACCGTGGAGGATAACGGACGCGGCGTTCCGGTCGGCATGCACGCAAAGGGAGTTTCAGCTGCGCGTATTGTATACACGACGCTGCATGCAGGAGGAAAGTTTGACGATTCCGCTTATAAGACCAGTGGAGGACTGCATGGAGTAGGTTCGTCTGTTGTAAATGCATTGTCGACACATATGGATGTATGGATCAGCAGGGATGGTTACATTCATCACGATGGTTATGAGCGTGGTATTCCGGTGGTGGAACTGGAAAACGGGCTTCTTCCGACCATTGGAAAAACGAAAAAAACCGGTACGAAGGTCAATTTTCTTCCGGATCCTGAGATTTTTGAAAAGACCAGATTCCGGGAAGATGATGTGAAGAGCCGGATGCATGAGACCGCTTATCTGAACCCGAAACTGACGATCATATATGAGGATCGGAGAAAGCCGGAAGCAGAGCACATTGAGTTTCATGAGCCGGATGGAATCATTGGGTTCGTCAAAGATCTGAACAATAATCTTGAAGTGCTGCATGATGTCATTTACTTCAAAGGGGAAAGTGAAGGCATTGAGGTGGAAGCGGCATTCCAGTATACCAGCGAGTTCCATGAGAATATCATGGGATTTTGTAATAATATTTATAATTCGGAAGGTGGTGCACACCTGACCGGATTTAAAACGGCGTTTACGACGATTATCAATTCCTATGCCAGAGAACTTGGCATTTTAAAAGAGAAGGATGCAAATTTCAACGGTACAGATGTGCGAAACGGAATGACAGCAGTGATTTCCATCAAGCATCCGGACCCGCGTTTTGAAGGACAGACGAAGACAAAACTCGATAATCAGGATGCAAACCGTGCAACTGCCAAGGTGACAAATGATGAGGTACCGCTTTATTTTGACAAGAATCTTGAGGTTTTAAAGACGGTAATATCCTGTGCTGAGAAGGCCGCAAAGATTAGAAAAGCGGAGGAGAAGGCAAAGACCAATCTGCTCACAAAGCAGAAGTTTTCATTTGATTCAAACGGAAAGCTTGCAAACTGTGAGAGCAGGGATGCTTCTAAGTGCGAGATTTTCATAGTCGAGGGAGATTCGGCCGGAGGCTCGGCAAAGATGGCAAGAAACCGTATGTTTCAGGCAATCATGCCGATTCGAGGCAAGATTTTGAATGTTGAAAAGGCAAGTATTGATAAGGTACTGGCAAACGCTGAAATAAAGACAATGATAAATGCGTTTGGCTGCGGATTTTCGGAAGGGTATGGAAATGATTTTGATATAACAAAGCTTCGCTATGACAAAATCATAATTATGGCCGATGCTGATGTGGACGGAGCTCATATCTCCACACTGCTTTTGACTCTGTTCTTCAGGTTTATGCCTGAGCTTATTTTAGAGGGACATGTATATGTTGCCATGCCTCCGCTTTACAAGGCTATTCCGTCAAAGGGCGAGGAAAAATATTTGTATGACGATGCGGAGCTTGACAAGTACAGAAAGACACATACAGGCAAGTTTACGTTGCAAAGATATAAGGGTCTTGGAGAGATGGATGCGGATCAGCTCTGGGATACCACACTAAATCCCGCAACAAGGATGCTAAAGCGTATTGAAATAGAGGATGGGCGCCTGGCAAATGATGTGACATCACTGCTTATGGGTAGTGATGTGCCACCGAGAAAAGAGTTCATATACGAGCATGCGCATGACGCGGAGCTGGATGTGTAAGCATGACGCTTCTGCTTTTGCTTCTCAGTGGTTCTGAATAGTTAAGCAGTATTTATAATCGGAGAAAGACATGGATAGAAATATAGATAACAATGTAGACAACAATATAATTCAGACCGAATATTCGGAGCTGATGCAGAAATCATATATTGACTATGCGATGAGTGTCATTATAGCAAGAGCCCTGCCGGATGTGCGCGATGGGCTTAAGCCTGTACAAAGGCGTACACTTTATGATATGCATGAGCTGGGCATCAGGTACGACAAGCCATATAGAAAGAGTGCGCGTATAGTCGGTGATACAATGGGTAAATATCATCCACACGGCGATTCATCAATCTATGATGCGATGGTTGTTTTGGCACAGGACTTCAAAAAGGGCATGCCGCTTATCGATGGACATGGTAATTTTGGTTCGATCGAAGGAGACGGAGCCGCTGCCATGCGTTATACTGAGGCAAGACTTCAAAAAATCACACAGGAAGCATATCTTGCTGATCTAGACAAAAATGTGGTTGATTTCATTCCAAACTACGACGAGACAGAAAAAGAGCCAGAGGTGCTTCCGGTCAAGGTACCGAACCTTTTGATAAATGGAGCTGAGGGTATAGCAGTCGGCATGGCGACAAGCATTCCGCCACACAATTTTGGCGAGGTGGTGGACAGGGAAAGATAAAAATCCGTGGAAGAATCGAAATAGAGAAGGGGAAGGCAGGAAAGGGCAAGCTTGTCATTACGGAAATTCCATACACAATGATTGGTGCCAATATAGGAAAATTCTTAAATGATGTCTATTCACTTGTCGAGTCAAAAGCGACAACGGATATTGTGGATATAACCAACCAGTCATCGAAAGAGGGAATAAGAATTGTCTTAGAGCTTAAAAAAGGTGCTGATGTTGAGGCACTTAAGAACCTTTTGTATAAAAAGACAAAGCTGGAGGACACTTTCGGTGTAAATATGCTGGCTGTCGCAAATGGAAGACCTGAGACGCTTGGTCTTGTACCCATCATAAGGCATCATGTCAATTTCCAGTATGAGATTGCAAAAAGAAAGTATGAGACACTTCTTGCAAAGGAGCAGGAGAAAGAAGAAATACAGCAGGGACTCATAAAGGCCTGTAACGTGATAGATCTGATTATTGAAATATTAAGAGGAAGCCGGGACCAGAAAATGGCAAAGGCATGTCTCATAAACGGAGAGACAGAGGGGATTAAATTCAAGTCAAAGACTTCAGAAGCCATGGCAGCCCAGCTTTGCTTTACTGAGCGTCAGGCAGCTGCTATCCTTGAAATGCGTCTGTACAAGCTGATTGGACTCGAAATTGAGGCTCTGATTAAGGAGCACGAGGAGACCAGGGCAAAGATTGCAGAGTACAGCGATATTTTAGAGCATCGCTCATCCATGGCAAAGGTCATTATGAAGGAGCTTAAAGCGTTCCGCAAGGAGTATGCAAGGGACAGACGCACGGAGCTTGACAATCTTGAGGAAGCTGTTGTGGTCAAAAAAGAGCTTGAGGTATCGGATGTAGTGCTGCTTATGGACCGCTTCGGCTATGTGAAGACAGTAGATACTTCAACCTATGATAGAAACAAAGATACAGCTGACGCAGAGAACAAGCTGATATTAAAGGTCAAAAATATAGATAAGCTGTGCATTTTCACAAACAACGGAAACATGCATCTTGTCAAGGTGTTAGACCTGCCTTACGGCAAATTCCGTGACAAGGGCACACCTATTGACAATGTAAGCAACTATGACAGCAATAAGGAGGATATAGTATTTATTGCACCTCTTATGGATGTTGAAAAGCACAAGCTTATATTTGGAACGAAGTCAGCCATGATAAAGCTCGTGGATGGTGCTGAGTTTGTGGTGACACGAAGGACCTCGCAGGCTACAAAGCTCATGGATGATGATGAGCTGTTATTTGTTGACATGCTTTCAGAGAATGCTACAATGGTAATGCGTTCAAAGAAGGAGATGTTCCTTCGAATCGACTGTGGCACTATTCCTGAAAAGAAAAAGGCAGCAGTAGGTGTCAGGGGAATGAGGCTTGACAGAGAGGATGAGCTTACTGACATTTATCTGCTTAATGACCAGGAGGAAAAAGAGGTCGAGGTAAAGGGTAAGCAGGTGGCGCTTCACAGGCTGCACATTGCAAACCGTGACACTAAGGGCGTGAAGAAATAATATATCGCATGACAATATAACGTAAAGCATAAACTGTGTACGGTTTTGAGTATGTATGGCCTGGAACAGTTAAAATATCTGATATGAAAGGAAGCGATGAGCTTGTTGGACAAATTAAGAGAGCTTGGCATTTCAGAAAATCTGATTAAGGAAATTGAAAAGTTTCGCTCGCAGTATCCGGTGGACAAGGAATATGAGTCAAGAATCCCCGTGCCTACACAGTTTTATTACGGAAGCGATGTGTGGGAGCAGGCTATAACAGCTGTTTTGTGTGGAGAAAATCTGCTTTTAGTCGGAGAAAAGGCCACAGGAAAGAATCTTTTCGCAGAGAATCTGGCAGGTGTATTTAACAGACCACGCTGGGATGTGTCATTTCACGTAAATATGGATGCAGCATCACTTATCGGAACCGATACTTTTCGTGCCGGAGAGGTAACCT
>OHFO01000237.1_pt1 | contig 16121 bp, 12 predicted proteins | sample 1567541 | NCBI WGS metagenome assembly OHFO01 (sample SAMEA3879595, study PRJEB24766) | human gut metagenome | biome: human-associated habitat; feature: feces | place: USA | collected 1985/1987 | reverse complement strand
GTGAGATAAACAACTCGTACCATTCTCAAGAAGAATTGCGTGCGTTCATGTCGCGCCTGACCGGTAAACCTGTGGACGAAACATTCAAGATGTTTCCTCCGTTCTACACAGACTTCGGCAAGAATATTACCATCGGGCGTCGTGTCTTTATCAATGCCGGTTGCCACTTCCAGGATCATGGCGGTGTGACGTTGGGTGACGGCTGTCTTATCGGGCATAATGTGGTCTTTGCCACGCTCGATCACGGTACGGCTCCCGAAGACCGCGGGGCAATGTATCCGGCGCCTATCCGGTTAGGCAAAAATGTATGGGTAGGCTCCAACTCCACCATCCTGCGGGGTGTGACCGTGGGTGACAACGCCATTATCGCCGCCGGATCTGTGGTGACGAAAGACGTAGCGGCCAACACGGTTGTAGGAGGTGTACCGGCAAGGCATATCCGAGATATCGACAGGAACGAAAAGTGATAGCCTATGGAATCGGAATCACTAACCAACCATACTGCCATCCTTGTCAGATCCATCCGAACGGTACACCATACTGAACGGGTTGTGCGGATTGGTTCTACCGGGCATTGCACTGACCAACTTTCCGGAGTTCTCGTTGTATTCCCTTCTTCCGGTTGAAACGACGAGTGCCATGCCTACTGCCGGAGTCGGCCGTATCATAATCTGCAATACATCTTTATCGACGGCAGATTTTGCACAAGACTCTTGCTACTGTTCGATATCGGTTTCTCCATCATCATCATCACCAATGCGGCAAGAAAAAGAGGCTGATTTTCCTGATCTGCTTGAAGCGGGAACGTTGGATGAGATGCATGTAAAATAATGTCTGTAATTGAGGTTATACAATCAGTAATCCATCTACCGGCTTTTCCTGTAATCCGCTGTAATTTTGCACTATGAAAAGAAAACAAGAAACAATAAAAATTTAAATTACATCGGTTATGAAACGTACAACTATTTTAATGGCTGCTTTCCTCTGCCTCTTCAGCCTGACGGAAAGCCCGGCACAAAACACTCACAAAAATATGGAACAGTTAAATCTGACACAGGAATGGGACAAGACGTTCCCGAAGAGCGACAAGGTGAACCATAGCAAAGTGACTTTCATAAATCGTTACGGCATCACGCTCGCCGCCGACCTGTATGCACCGAAAACGATTTTCGGAGGTAAACTGCCGGCCATTGCTGTCAGCGGTCCGTTTGGAGCTGTAAAGGAACAGTCGTCGGGACTGTATGCCCAGACACTTGCCGAACGAGGATTCCTGACGGTTGCTTTCGATCCTTCGTTTACTGGTGAAAGCGGTGGACAGCCTCGCAGCGTGGCTTCACCGGACATCAACACCGAAGACTTCTCGGCGGCGGTGGATTACCTCGCGACACGTCCGGATGTGGATGCCGAACGAATCGGCATCATTGGCATTTGTGGTTGGGGTGGTTTTGCTATCAATGCGGCTGCCAACGACACACGTATCAAGGCAACGGTAGCTTCCACTATGTACGACATCAGTCGCTGTACAGCAAACGGTTATTTCGATGCCGCAGACAATGCGGATGCACGCTACAAAATACGTCAGGAGTTTAACACCCAGCGCACGGAAGACTACCGTACCGACACTTATCCCCGCACCGTGATGAACCCGGAGCCTACCGGTGATGCGCCACAGTTCATAAAGGATTATTACGATTATTACAAGACCGAACGAGGTTATTATCCCCGTTCCATCAACTCCGGTTTGGGCTGGAACAAAACCTCCAATCTTGCATTTCTCAACGCACCTATCCTTGCGTATGCCGATGAAATCCGCAGTGCCGTGTTGCTCATTCATGGAGAAAAAGCTCACTCCCGCTATTTTAGTGAGGATACTTTCAAGAAGCTGAAAGGCGACAATAAAGAACTGATGATTATTCCCGGTGCCGTACATACGGATTTATATGACCGGACAGACATTATTCCATTCGATAAGCTGGAGGAATTTTTCAAAGAATACTTAAAATAGAAGGCTTCAAGAAAAAGGAATTGCCTATATCCTGATTGGCTTCAGTTCGCGGACGCAGCAATGTGAACATGACTTTTAAAATTAATAATGACTGACAACTAAAACAATATATCAAATGAAACTGATTAAAAATGCTGAATTCGGGGGCGAGCGTCCCTTGTTCGAGTCCCACGACCTTCGTCTGGAAAATGTGATTATTCGTACCGGTGAATCGGCCATCAAAGAATGTAGCAATATCGAAGCTGTAGATTGCCGCTTTGAGGGTAACTATCCCTTCTGGCATGTACACGGTTTCAAAATCGACCGTTGCTATTTCGATGTCGGAGGGCGTTCGGCATTGTGGTATTCCGATCACCTGAAGATGACCGACACGATTATCGACGCACCGAAGATGTTCCGTGAAATGGACGAAATAGATATCGAGAACGTAACGATGAACGATGCCGACGAAGTATTCTGGCGTTGTAATGGTATCCGCATCAAGAATCTCAAGCTGCACGGCGGAACTTATCCTTTCATGTTCAGCAACAACATTTATGTGGACGGACTGGAAAGCAACAGCAAGTATGTGTTCCAGTACGTGAAAAATGTAGAGATTCATCATGCAAAGATTACAACGAAGGATGCCTTCTGGGAAGTGGAAAATGTGACCATCTACGATTCCGAACTCAACGGCGAATACCTCGGCTGGCATTCGAAGAATCTACGTTTGGTCAACTGCCACATTACCGGTGAGCAACCGCTTTGCTATGCACACGACCTTATTCTTGAAAACTGTACCTTCGGACCTGACTGCGACCGTACCTTTGAGTACAGCACGTTGCAAGCCGATATTCACGGAGCTATTACAAATATCAAGAACCCGATGTCGGGATGCATTGTGGCTGACGAATTCGGTTCCATAACCATAGATGAGAACATCAAGGCTCCTGCCGATTGTGAAATCCGTCTCCGGGACGAGCGTACCTGTTTTACCGATTAAGATGAAGATATGAAATACAACTTTGACAAACAAATTTCAAGACGGGGAACCGATTCCTACAAATGGGATAGCGCAGAAAGCGAAAATGTATTGCCGATGTGGGTGGCTGACATGGATTCCCGTACAGCCCCCGCTATCGTCAATGCTTTACGCCGACGGGTGGAACACGGTATCTTCGGTTATACCCGTGTGCCCAACAGTTATTACGAGGCTGTTACAGATTGGTTCGCACGCCGTCACAGTTGGACGATTGACTGCACATGGATAATTTACACATCAGGCGTAGTCCCGGCCATCTCGGCAGTCATCAAGGCTTTGACCGTTCCGGGAGATAAGGTGTTGGTGCAGACTCCGGTTTATAATTGTTTCTTTTCTTCAATCTGTAACAATGGGTGTGAAATGGTATCATCACCGTTGATCTTTGCAAGTAATACTTTCACCATCGATTATGAAGATTTAGAGTGTAAGACTGCTGATCCGAAAGTGAAGGTGATGCTGCTGTGCAATCCTCACAATCCTGCCGGAAGAGTATGGAAACGTGAAGAATTGGTACGTATTGGTGAAATTTGTATTCGCCACGATGTTATGGTCGTTTCGGATGAGATTCATTGCGAACTGGTTTTTCCAGAGTACCGTTACACACCGTTTGCTTCCATCTCAGAAAATTTCCGTCACCATTCGTCTGTATATCTCCCAGTAAAGCGTTCAATATTGCCGGATTACAGATTGCGAACATTATATGTGCTGATGCTGACCGTCGGGCGAAAATCGATCGGGCCATTAACGATAACGAAGTATGTGATGTCAATCCTTTTGGTGTAATTGCTACTCAAGTAGCTTACAACGAAGAGGAAGAGTGGCTGAACCAACTCATCAAATATTTACAGGCCAATTTTCTCTATATGCAGGAGTTCTGTCGGGAGCATCTGCCCGAGTTTCCTATCACGGCATTGGAGGGAACCTATCTCGTTTGGATGGACTGTCACAGACTCGGCATACACTCGCAGGAACTCGAACAGCGATTGGTTAACGAAGCTGGATTATGGCTCAATGCAGGAGCAATGTACGGGACTGAAGGAAAAGGATTCATGCACTGGAACATCGCCTGCCCACGTACTACACTGGCAGAAGGATTGAAGCGTTTTGCAGGTTTCGTAAGAAATCTTTAAGAGATATATACGGCAAATTCATTTTTAATGGAACGCAGCTATATACTTTACTATACCAAGCATTACGTATAACAAAGTAAATAGCTGCGACTTAATTTTTCATCTCATTTTTTCTTTTCTTCCACAACTGATAACTATTGATGATGTTTTGCCACACCACATAACTACCTGGCCCGACAGATGATAAAGGATTAAGATACGTAACCGCCATCCAAATAGCTAGTACAGTATTTTTTTGCCCCAATGCCTGTCCTGCACTTATACGGTCATTGTATGCACTACCAATTCTTTTACCAAAATAAAATTGTAAACAACAAGTTACTAAACCAGCAAAAGCAATCAACATCTCTACCGTTACATCAGCTGTACTGTTAACCAAAGAACGAGTAGTCTGCCCCATTACAATGGTCAATGCTATCGCCCATAAATAAAAAGCTGAAGTATGATATTCCAGTAAAAACTTATGGAATCGAGGGATATAATAACGGAATAATAAAGCGATAAAAAACGGCGCAAGCAACAATGGGAAAACCTTACTTAAAATCTTAAGAAAAGCAATACCAAAAGTAACATCCGTATGTGGCTCAACCAATGGAAATACCAAAGGAACTGCTATTGCAGCCAAAATATTTGAAAGTAATGTATAAGTAGTCAAACTGGAAGCACTTCCACCTAGTTTTCCCGTAATTACTGCCGCTGCCGTAGCAGTAGGACAAATAAGACAAACCATAGCCGCCTCGAATATCTCCTTATAAGATTCGTCCATCGGACAAAATATCAACAACAACGCAATGATACCACAAGAAATAGCTTGAATAGCCAACAACCAGCCATGCCATACTCTAGGAACCAACTCTTTTGGTTCAATTTTACAGAATGTAAGCAACAATTGGGCAAAAATCAAGGAAGGAGTTAGAAAAGAAATCAACCCATTCATAAATGGCTTTGTCGGCTCCAGAAAAGTGAAGTTGGCAAAAACAAAATAGCCGATAACCCCTGCAAGCATAGCTAAAGGTAACGTCCAATTCTTCATAAACTTAAGCAAATCCATCTTTCAATACTTATTTTGGGATACAAAATAAAAGAATTTAGTCCAAATACTCGTCTATTTTTCGGGTTTTGTGGCAAGTTTCGAATAAAAAACGCAAAACTTAAAGACAAAAGCCGAGTTTTCACTAAAAATCGCTACATTTGCAACTTGATTGATATGAAAACCGATAGACTTAAAATAATATTCCTGTTGTGTAGCCTGTGGCTGGTCCTCCCCTGTTTCTGCCTGGCGGCAAAGGGAAAGGATTTTATAGTCGTCATTGATCCCGGTCATGGCGGACATGATCCTGGCGCCATCGGCAGACGTGGAAAAGAAAAAAATATCAATCTGAACGTAGCTTTAAAAGTAGGACAACTGATCCAAAATAACTGTAATGACGTAAAGGTAATATACACCCGGAAGACAGATGTCTTTATCCCTTTAGACCGTCGTGCACAAATAGCTAATAATGCTAAGGCCGACTTATTCATCTCTATACATACCAATTCTGTAGCCCGTAGCAGAACTGTACGGGGAGCAGAAACTTATACGTTAGGACTTCACCGTACTGAAGAAAATTTGGAAGTTGCTAAAAAGGAGAACTCGGTTATTTTGATAGAGGATAATTATGAACAACGTTATGCCGGATTCAATCCAAATTCTTCCGAAAGCTATATTATTTTTGAATTTGTACAAGACAAAAATATGGAGAAGAGTGTAAAATTAGCCACTCTTATCCAAAAACAATTCAAGAATACAGCCAAACGGATAGACAAAGGAGTACATCAAGCCGGATTTCTAGTTCTACGCGCCACTTCCATGCCTAGTGTTTTGGTTGAATTAGGTTATATCTCAACACCGGATGAAGAACAATATCTTTTATCCGATGCAGGCACTACGGCATTATCTAACAGCATTTATAAAGCATTCCTCAATTACAAGCGCGAACATGATGCCCCCACCGGTCGCAGCAGAGTACAAGGACAAGAATTGCCGGAACCAGAAAACAAACCGAAAGAATCAAGAATAGAAATACAAACTGCGGAACCAGACACTGCAACGGAACCTGACAAAGTTACCAAAAAGCCTGTGCCTGCCACACAAAAAAAGATCACAGGCGACCAAGCCCGAACATCTGCCAAGCCTGTATTTAAAATACAAATATTGGTATCAAACAAAATATTACCCAAAGGAAGCAAACAACTGAAAGGTGTATCACCCGTTAGCTATTACCGCGAAAAAGGACTTTATAAATATACTTACGGAGAAAGTACGGATTATAATAAAATACTACGCATGAAACGTAATATTACTCCTAAATTTAAGGACGCTTTCATTATCGCTTTCAAAAACGGAGAGAAAATGAACGTGAACGAAGCCATCAAAGAATTTAAAAAGAATAGATAATATAAAAGGTACAATTGAAATGACGAAAGAGGTAAAAATAGGATTAATAGGCATCGCTGCATTGGCTATGCTGATCTTTGGTATCAACTACCTGAAAGGAATAAATATGTTCCAATCTGCCAACTACTATTATGTAGAATATACCAATATAAACGGATTAGCCGGATCAAGCCCCGTCTTTGCCAATGGTTACAAAGTAGGTACAGTAAGAAATATCAATTACAACTATGCTAAACCGGGACATGTCACAGTAGAAGTGGAAGTAGACAAGGAAATGCGTATCCCTAAAGGAAGTGCAGGAGAATTGGTTACAGAAATGCTGGGAACAGTAAAGATGAACTTACTCCTTAACTTTAATTCTACAGAATACTATCAACCGGGGGATACACTGCCTGGCAAAACGAATGCGGGACTCATGGGAGCCGCTGAAGAAAAGCTAGTTCCTCAAATAGAGCAGATGCTGCCCAAAATGGATTCTATCCTACATTCATTAAATAAAATATTAGCTGATCCTGCATTGGGTGCAACCTTACACAACGCAGAAAAACTGACAGCCAATCTGGATGCGACAACACGTCAATTAAACATATTAATGCAAAGGGATCTTCCGCAACTTACTGGAAAACTAAACACGATTGCTGATAATTTCATTACTATCAGCGACAACTTGAAAGGTATTGATTATGCATCAACATTCAATAAAATAGATTCCACTTTATATAATGTACAAATGCTGACAGAAAAACTCAATCGCAAGGACAACAGCATCGGCTTACTATTCAATGATCCTACCTTTTACCAAAATCTGAGTGCGACAACAGCAAATGCTGCAACCTTATTGGAGGATTTGAAAGCGCATCCTAAACGTTATGTACATTTCTCTTTGTTTGGGAAGAAAGATAAGTAACAGATTTGTTAATTTAAAAAGATTCTAAATAAGTCTACTTAACCATTTTTCTACCTTTTTTCAGTAAATGACTGCAAATAGGGCAGAAATACCATGTAGACTTATTTCATTTAAAATAAATAAAAGCCTATTTTGACAGATAGTCAGCTATAAATCAGCCAATTATCAAATAACAAAAATATTTCAGAAGCCTTTAGATAGAGTTTTTTATAAGTTACTGAAACTAAATAGATTACTCTTTAAAAATAAAAAGCAAGAAAAAAGCGATTTGTTTTTTCAGAAATTCATTTCGAAATTTGCATTGTAGAAGTTTCGCTTTTTATAATAAATGTTTCATATGATTGAAAACGATCACGTCGTTTTATGGGGTCGTTGTCTGAACATTATCAGAGACAACGTACCTGAAACGACCTTTAAAACGTGGTTTGAGCCTATCGTACCGCTTAAATATGAGGACAAGGCACTGACAATTGGCGTCCCCAGCCCATTCTTCTATGAATTTTTAGAAGAAAAGTTTGTGGACTTGCTGCGCGCTGCCCTATATAAAGAAATTGGGGAGGGAACGCAGCTTATGTATTGTATCTTGACCGATAAAACCAACCATATAACTGTAAACATGGAGGGAAGCAAACGCTCTTCAGCACTACCCACACAAACAGTTATACGAGATGGTAACAAGGCACCTAATCCAATGCAGGCACCAGCTCCGCAGGATTTAGACCCACATTTGAATCCAAATTACAATTTTGAGAATTTCATAAAAGGAAATAGTAATGAGTTCTCACGTACGGTAGGGGAAACTGTAGCTAAAAATCCGGCAAAAACATTCAACCCTTTGTTTTTGTATGGACCATCCGGTGTGGGCAAAACTCACTTGACTAATGCTATTGGTACTCGTATCAAGGAATTATATCCTGAAAAAAGAGTATTGTACGTATCAGCACATCTGTTTCAGGTGCAATATACCGACTCTGTGCGTACTAATCATTTCAATGATTTCATCAGTTTTTATCAAACCATAGATGTTTTGATTATTGATGATATTCAAGAATTCGCAGGAGTAACCAAAACTCAGAACACGTTCTTCCACATCTTTAACCATCTGCACCAGAACGGTAAGCAACTTATTCTGACTTCTGACCGTGCGCCGGTAATGCTACAAGGTATGGAAGAACGCCTTCTGACCCGCTTTAAATGGGGCTTAGTGGCCGAATTGGAAAAACCGGATGTAGAATTGAGAAAGAATATCTTACGCAATAAAATACGTCGTGACGGTTTGAATATACCGGAAACAGTAATTAATTATATTGCTGAAAACGTAAATGAAAGTGTACGTGAACTAGAGGGCATCATTAATTCACTTCTGGCACAATCCATTATCTTCAAGCGTGATGTCGATTTGGATTTGGCTGAAAGAATTGTACGAAAAGCTGTACGCTGTTGTGAAAGCAAGCCTGTCACAGTGGAAGATATCATACAGAAAGTATGCAACCATTACGAGATAGAGGAATCTGCCATCCATACCAAAACTAGAAAAAGAGAAGTGGTACAAGTACGTCAGGTAGCTATGTATCTGGCCAAAAAACATACAGACTCCTCTTCTTCCAAAATTGGTCAATTAATAGGTAATAAAGATCATGCAACCGTATTGCACGCTTGTAAAATAGTAAAAGACCAAGTGGAGGTTGATAAAACATTTAAAGCGGATATTGAGGAAATTGAAGCTTCTCTCAAAAGAAAATAGAAATAAAACTACAGAGGTGCGCAAAGGGTATTTTCTTTATTTCCCTCTGCGCACTTCTGTAGTTTTAAGGTTAATAGTTTCCGGTAACTCATTTTTCAAAGCCCTGTTTCTTCAAGGTTTCTTTCAAAGTTACAGACATGCATTCATTATCCGACTTCTTGTATCTGACCTCAGTAAATACCTGAGCCAATGTTTCTTTATGATTTTCTTTAATAAACTGATGATTTTCCGGAAGTGACTCTTTATATCTATAGATACGATCAATATCTTCTTTGGTATAATCATGATATACTTCTTCATGCAAAATACCCTCTATAGGAAGACGATCGACTTGTGAAGGGCATTCGTCCGGATATCCTACTGTAATAGTAGCCACTGGCATAACCAATTCCGGCAACCGAAGAATATCAATAATTTGATCAGGATTATAAATCGTTGTTCCCAAATAACAAATACCTAATCCATTTTCCTCCGCCAATGTACAAAAGTTCTGAGTCACAAGTAATGCATCCGTAGCAGCATTCAGAAAAGAAATGGGATTGTCATAACCCGGTACCGCCTTACGCTCTCTGCACCATTTGCTAAAACGGTTAAAATCCGCACAAAAAGTCAGTACAACCGGAGCACCTGTTACCATCGGTTGATTAAAATGAGCAGGTGCCAATCTCTCTTTCATCTGCTTGTCACGGGTCACAATCACACTATATAATTGCATATTGCCCATTGTAGAAGCACGGAATGCCTTTTCAAGCAAATCATTTAACAAAGAAGCAGAAATATCTTCCTGCTTATATTTACGGATCGTCCGTCTATTATTTATCGATTCCATATATATTTTTCTTGCAAAGATAAAAAAAGAAAAGAGTAATAATTCATTTTTTGCAAAATAATATATGCTAAGAATTTGGTCTTTTCAACTAGTCAATCACTCATCCCCTCCATCAAAATTTTCAAAACAGAAAACTTCCACAAACAAGCAAGCATATATACCTTTTGATAATCAACAAATTAACAAATATTCTTGGATAACTTTCAATTTGTTGAAAACTTATCTGCTTTTTATTTTGTTAATTGAAAAAACATATATAGCTTTGCCGAAACTTTTATTATAATGAGTTGTAACTTCTACACTAAAACAACTTATTGATATTACAGTAAATCTAAAAATAAAAGTGGAAAAACAAACGTACACCTATGACGAAGCTTTTGAAGCATCTTTACAATACTTCAAAGGTGATGAACTTGCTGCAAGGGTTTGGGTAAACAAATATGCAGTAAAAGATTCTTTCGGGAACATTTTCGAAAAGTCTCCCGAAGACATGCATTGGCGCATTGCAAATGAAGTAGCCCGCATTGAAGCAAAATATAAGAACGGGTTAAACGCACAGCAGCTTTACGAGTTATTGGATCACTTTAAGTACATTGTTCCGCAAGGTAGTCCCATGACAGGTATCGGGAACGATTTTCAAGTGGCTTCCTTATCGAACTGCTTTGTCATTGGAATTGATGGAGCAGCCGACTCATACGGAGCTATAATCCGCATTGATGAAGAACAAGTACAATTAATGAAACGTCGTGGTGGCGTAGGACATGATTTATCTCATATACGACCTAAAGGTTCCCCTGTTAAAAATTCAGCACTGACCTCAACCGGACTGGTGCCTTTCATGGAACGCTATTCCAATTCAACACGTGAAGTAGCACAAGACGGGCGTCGTGGTGCTTTAATGTTAAGCGTATCCATCAAACATCCAGACTCGGAGGCATTTATTGACGCCAAAATGACCGAAGGCAAAGTAACCGGTGCTAATGTATCCGTGAAACTAGATGATGCATTTATGCAGGCAGCTGTAAATGGCACTCCTTACAAACAGCAATATCCGGTAGATTCCGATCAACCTGTTTTCACGAAAGAAATTGACGCATCTGCTTTATGGAAAAAGATTGTCCATAATGCATGGAAGTCTGCTGAACCCGGTGTATTATTCTGGGACACCATTATACGTGAATCCGTGCCAGACTGTTATGCCGACTTAGGGTATCGTACAGTTTCTACCAATCCTTGTGGTGAAATTCCTCTGTGTCCCTACGATTCTTGTCGTTTATTAGCTATCAACTTATACTCATATGTAGTAAACCCTTATACAAGGGATGCTTACTTTGATTTCGACTTGTTCAAAAAGCATGTAGCATTGGCCCAGCGCATTATGGATGACATTATTGACTTGGAACTAGAAAAAATCGAGAAGATCATAGCTAAAATCGATTCCGATCCTGAAAGTGAGGAAGTAAAAGAAGCAGAGAAACATTTATGGGAAAAGATTTATAAAAAGAGCGGACAGGGCAGACGTACAGGTGTCGGTATCACAGCTGAAGGGGATATGCTTGCCGCTATGGGGTTACGCTACGGAACAGAAGAAGCAACAGAGTTTTCTGAACAAGTACATAAAACAATCGCTCTGGAAGCCTATCGTTCATCTGTTAACATGGCGAAAGAACGTGGAGCATTCGCTATCTATGACAGTGAACGAGAAAAAAATAATCCGTTTATCAACCGTTTAAAAGAAGCTGATCCTAATTTATATGAGGAGATGAAAAAATACGGACGACGTAATATTGCCTGCTTGACCATAGCCCCCACTGGAACTACCAGCCTAATGACCCAAACAACTTCTGGCATAGAGCCGGTATTTATGCCGGTATACAAACGTAGAAGAAAAGTCAATCCGAATGATCCTCAGACTCATGTAGATTTTGTAGATGAAACAGGAGATGCATTTGAGGAATATATTGTATTCCACCATAAATTTGTGGAATGGATGACAGTAAACGGTTACGATCCCACCAAGCGTTATACGCAAGAAGAGATTGATGAATTGGTAGAAAAGTCACCTTATTATAAAGCCACATCAAATGATGTAGACTGGCTGATGAAAGTAAAAATGCAAGGACGCATCCAAAAATGGGTTGACCATTCAATCAGTGTAACTATCAATTTGCCCAATGACGTAGATGAAGCATTGGTAAACCGCTTGTATGTAGAGGCATGGCGTTCAGGATGTAAAGGATGTACCGTTTATCGTGATGGCTCTCGCTCTGGAGTTTTACTTTCTACCAAAAAGGACAAGAAAGACAAAAAAGAAGAACTTCCTCCTTGCAAACCACCTACGGTAGTAGAAGTGCGCCCCAAAGTACTGGAAGCGGAAGTAGTACGCTTCCAAAACAACAAAGAAAAATGGGTCGCATTTGTAGGCTTGTTGGATGGACATCCATACGAGATCTTTACCGGTCTGCAAGATGATGAAGAAGGTATTTCATTGCCCAAATCAGTCACTACCGGACGCATCATCAAAAACATTGATGAAGAAGGCAACAAACGATATGATTTCCAGTTCGAAAACAAACGTGGATATAAAACAACCATTGAAGGTTTGTCCGAAAAGTTCAACAAGGAATATTGGAACTATGCAAAATTAATTTCGGGTGTACTTCGTTGGAGGATGCCTATTGATCGTGTTATCAAACTGGTAGATTCTCTGCAACTTGACAGTGAAAACATTAACACATGGAAAAACGGTGTAGAACGAGCACTGAAAAAATATGTAACAGATGGTACTAGTGCTGAAGGACAAAAATGTCCCAATTGCGGCAACGAAACTCTCGTATATCAAGAAGGATGCTTGATCTGCAAGACTTGTGGCACATCAAGATGTGGATAATGGTTTATTATATAATGTAACAACACAAAAGAAAAGCTCCTTCACGAAAGTCATGAAGGAGCTTTTTATATAAACCAAGTAAATTCTTTTTCTATCTCACCCCTACAATACGGTGAAACCGTTCCACAATACGCCTTCCCAAATCCATACGCGTACTATCTACTTTATGAATGGCAGCAGGAGTCACATCATCTTTATATTTAGCTTTACCTACGCGTATTTTCATCTTATCCAGATTACCGGAAATATTCACTCCGGCCTTAAAGGGCAAGGGTGACTTCAAAATGGATATATGATATTTAAAATTCATATCCAACCCTTGCTCTCCCCCTATAGCAGCTTTATAACGATCTATAGACACTTGAAATGGATAAACAAGAACACTACCGTCATTGACAACTATATTAACCGAAATACTATCAAATACATTCTTCTTTTTATTTTTGAACATCAACATCTTTGATATTTCGGCAAAGGTTTCACCATCCATCAATACTAAGCTGTCCCCTTTTATATGCATGGCCGAACGTAAAGTAGGTATACGAATATTCATATTTGAATCCAGACGTGCCTCTGCAGCCACATCAAACTGAACCCTTCCTTTAAAAGATCTCAACATAGGTACAATGGTATCCATTGAAGGTATAAAATCTACCAGCTTAGCTATATTTATATCCCTAATTTTAAAGTCAAAGCCTGTATATCCTCCTCTGACTGAATCCGCACGGTATACCATAACGGCCTTCATATCAGCGTCTAATGCACGCATTCCCAAATTCCTTAAATGTAATGTACGATTTTTCAAATCCACCTTTCCACACACATCTTCAAATTCCACCTGTTCAAACACTACTTTTTTCAAATCTGTCTGTAATTCAAAATCCAAATTACCCGGCAACACAAACAGCTTCATTTCTGTTGGAGGCACTGTATCTGTCACCGCCACAGATGCTGAATCTTCAGATAAAGAGAATGAATTAATCAATTGGTTACAATCAATCATCTCAGAAGATATTGCTAAACGCGCTTTTAAAATTTCATTTTTAGCCATCGCACGATATAATCCTATTACCTCCCCGGTAGCAACCATATCTGAATGCCCTATTTTCAAAGAAGCATTTCTTAATGTTATTCTCGGACCATCTATTGTTACAGCTGTCTTACGTACTCGCAGAGGTAAACCAAATTCAGGAGCACGTACCAACAACCTATCAAAACCGATAATCCCCCGAGGTGTCCATAACGAATCATTTTTCTTTTCTAATTTCACTTTTATGCCTGCCACGCCTAATGCTAATTTCGTTTCGTTAGCATTAAAGAAAAGAGAATCCGTACGCATGGAAAAATTAATCATCGGCATCGCCGGATTTTGTTCCTTCGGAGCAAGTTCGCCAGTTCCAGTAGTCTTGCCACTATATATTTTGAGCGAATTTCCTATATTCGCACGCAATTTATTCATTTCCAATTCACATTGTAAAGTAACAATCTTTGTGGTATCTTGAGGATTGGTTGAAACAACCTTCGCTTTCATCCGATCTATCTCTGAAGCAAATTTCCTACTATTCAATATTATTTCTCTGATATCCAATTCGGCCTGCAAAGTTTCACTATCACTGAATTTTAAATCGGCATTACCTAAAAAATTAAAATCTTTAGCAGTGTCTTTTAACTCAAAATCCTTTAAAGCCAATCTTCCCCCTAACCTGATACGTCCAATATCCTGCTTTTTCAAAGAAGAAAGACGACATTTTAAATTTAAACCCGCATCTAATTTACCACGGATGGTTACATTTTCCTGCAAAGGGAAAGTTTTAGCTAAAGCATCCAAGTCAACTGTAGATTCAGTATGAAGCGTTATAAGTGGATCTACCAATAAATCCTCCACTTTGGCATCTGCTAGAATCTTGGTATGTGCTCCCTCAAAATGAAGAATTTTCAAGTTCAAAAATGAAGGATTGCGACGCATCAAATCAATATACGATTCAAAATCAGCCGTAAAATTATCAATACCATAAGGAAGTCCTTCATATCGGGCGGATGCATCATTTATCTTTATATTCAATGATATCGCCGGAAGCTGCTTGTTTCCATAATTACCTTCCAATGTTCCATTAACTTTAACCTCACCTTTTGCCGAAATTTGTCCACGTTTCACATAAGCCTCGGGAATCATATTCATAACGGTTTCCATGGAAGGTGCATGTAATCCATATTTCAAGTTCATACCCACCGTTTTTGTAACTGTATCACGTCTTAATTCACCGTTTACATCCATCCGGATACCATTTATAGTCAACCCTGTATTTTTCAATGTCCACAATGCCGTAGACCTGTCTACCTCAATATCAGTCTGCAAGAAAACGGCTACTTTATTAATCAATAATTCACCTTGCTGCCAAAAAAGAATATTTTTATTTTCAAATTCTACTCCCAATGAAGAAATTCCTTTTGTCAACGCCAGCTTTAGGCGCAAATCAACATCATCTATACGTGAATAAACCTCTGTATTACGATCATCAAAAATCAAATTGGCATGTTCTAACTCAACCTGACGGATATCTATCTCGCTATCAAATTTATTTTGTGAAATTGTATCTTTTTCCACAGCCAATGTATCCGAGGAAGTTTTCACTATCTCCCAATTCGCCTTACCTGTTTTATTTCGATAAGCATAAACAGCAACATTTTTTAAAGACAAATTATAGACACTGATCTTATTTTTCAAAAAATAATCCAAAGGATTCACTGTCAACACACATTCTTTAAACGCCAATAAAGAATCGGTCTTTTGTGGAAGACTATCATTCAATACTTTAGAAACCAAGAAACCTTCGTCAACTTTTAACCCAAATTGAGGAAAGGTAGAAAAGAAAGTCAATTCTACACTTTCTACCTTCAAATCAGCATCCAGTGAACGATTAGCAACATTCAACACTATCGGAGTTAATTTATCTGGTGTAAATACATAGTTAATCACAAAAGCCACTACCACAAACCCAGTAAGCAGCAAGGCTCCCACTGTAATGGCACTTACCCTTATTAATTTACGAATTCTTCTTTCCATATTATGCAAAATTAATGAAAACACCCATGCCATCAACTTTATTTCGTGTTAATACTATAAAATAGACCAATAAAACAGATAAAAAAGAAAACAA